>JAEEGL012970217.1_pt1 | contig 43290 bp, 37 predicted proteins | sample 9134231 | NCBI WGS metagenome assembly JAEEGL01 (sample SAMN16246548, study PRJNA631951) | gut metagenome | biome: gut microbiome; feature: rumen; material: fiber-attached | host: Bos | place: Iran: Karaj | collected 2018-10
AAAACACAAGTCGCTCGGAAAGACATATGAAATCTCTGGAATGTATCATACCTGTCTTTGCGTTCTGTTGGCCACAATGGAAATGCAAAAATACTCGTTGAATGGTATTTCGTGCTGTATGGGTTATGGCGATTACCCTATTGAATTAAAGCAATAACATTCAATCAACTGCTCCGGTTTTTTAAGTCCGTTATCAATACCTGCACCATACAAACCCCTGTCCACGTTGACAGGGGCTTTTCACATCCGGAATTCATCCTTCAAACAGAGGTAAAGCGATCATAAATGTTTATTGACGGAACATTTAAAACAAATACGGCAGGGAATAACAACAGACATTATTACAAGCTATAAAAAAGCTTTACCGCTCTTGACTTTATCTTCACGATATGGTATAATATCGAATAGATAATGACATTTATTTTATCATTTTAAATGAGGTAAGAAATGGCAAAAAAAGTATCTGAAATGTTCAAAAGTTATGTTTTTGACGGGCTTCTGTTTATCGCGCTTGGCATAGCTATGATAATATGGCCCAAAGAATCGCTGAAAACTCTTTGTTTTGTTATCGGGGCTGTCTTTGCGGTAATGGGCATTATAAAAATCATTGCTGTCCTGGCAAAGAAAGTCAAACCATCATCCGGGCTGATCGTGGGACTGCTGCAGATCGCCGTTGGCTGCGCTTTTATTTTTGCTTCAGACTTTTTTATCACTGTTTTTCATTACATTATCGCTTGCATCCTGCTTTACGGTTCTGTTTTATTGTTTATTAACGCTTTCAATCTGCGTAAAGTATTCGGGATGATGTTTTTATGCTCGCTTATTTTTGCAATAATAACAGTGATTCTTGCCGTAATTATTCTCCTGAATCCTGTAGCAATAACGATACTTCACGGAATCTCACTGATAGTTGAAGGTCTTGCAATGGTAATAGTGCTCAGAACATTTTAAGAACAAAAATCAAGAGAGAGGTTTTAGGCCTCTCTCTTTTTTGCTGTCCGATTATTTATTCCGTTATAAAAGATACTGTTATTTTGCCGTTTTCGGAATGAATCGATGTCGGCGAATCGAATATACCTGAATTCAAATGCAGTTTATATGTTCTGTTCAGATAGCAAAGGCATAACTCTTTAGCTGAACATGAAACGACCTTCGGAATTTCGTTTCCTTTGTTTCCATAAAGATAAACAAGAGAAAAATCTTCTGCAGAGCTTACAGTTAAGGAATCTTTGAACAGTGTAAAATCAAATGAGCCGTAGCTGATTTTTGCAGTATCGTTTCCAAGATCGCAAAACTCCATTTTATCGGGCGCGAGTTCTTTGCAGCCACGCATGATACGAACCCCGGCAAGTACGCCTGCTCCACTGTGTCTGTTTCCGTCAACAAGCGAAAGGGTTTCATACGCCGCACTGTTTTCCGTGCAAACGCAGTCCTCATAGGGGTCGGGCATTTTTTCGTCAAAAACGTGTATGTCACGTATTCTGAATTTATTATGGCTTGTATAAAGATTGATTCTGTAAAGATCTGAGCAATACCATACTGACGATTTATTGTTATCGTCAAATGCGGTGTGTGCTGTTATAGCGGATGCGGGGGTAACGTCCCATGTTTTCTTGAACCACTTACCCGTATCTCCGATTTTTTCAACAGTTATCTTGCCTTCACTTTGAAGTTTGGCAAAAAGAGGGAACTGGTATTCAAGACCTGCTTTCATGTTTTTCCAGTTCATGCTGTTCTCCTGACCTGCCTGGGCATAACCGAAAGAAAGGCACTCACCGTTGAAGTTTTCCTTAATATACCAGTCTACCCATTCGGGAGAGCCTCCTCCTCCGCCCTGATATACAGGTTCAAGAGAGATGACACCCTGTATAAGGTTTGCATTATCCTCAGAGTTAACGCCGAGATCATATTGATATACCGGGTCTGAACCGAGCATTCTGAAAAGAGGAACGGAAATCTGCTGATCTTTTGTATGCGCAGGAACAAAAACATTAGTTTTGCTTGGATAGTATCCCTGTCCGTAATAGCCGCCCCAGAGAGTATAACCGTCCGTGCCGTACTGTTCTTTGCAGTTACACATAGCGTCAATTCCGTATTTCTCACTGATGTAGCGAACAGTGTGCGTATCAAAGAACCATGAACCGAATACACGAGGATAATAACCGAATATCTCACGGAATTTTTCAAAAAGGACGTCGGCAAGCTGTTCTCTCTGCGGTTTTGTATAACCGACAGAAAAGCCGCAATGCGTATGCCAGTCCCAGGGGAAGCGACCTGTCCACGGTATTCCGACTGCTTCGCACTGAGGCTGAACGATTTCGAACCATACGCCGATCTCGAACTGCTCTTTGTCAAGTGATTTAAGCATATCTGTGAATACTGGATCGATCAGCGCGTCATACTGCAACAAAAATGTACCTTTAAGGTTATATTGTTCCATAAGATCGATCTGATGGCGCACAGGCTCGACAAGATCGACAACGCATCGTGGCTCAACATCTCTGATAAAGTTAATAATGTTGATGATTTGTTTTTTTGACATAATGTTTTTCTCCCTTTTATGTAATAATTGCTTAGACTGATCAGAATTTTCCTCCGCCGACGTGTCTGGAACCTCCCCCACTTCTGCTGCGTGAGGATCTTGAACTTGAAGATTTTGCGGATCTGGAAACTGTTGCATAAAGGAATCTATCGTTTGCACGTGAAAGCTTCAGGCTTCCTTCACGAAGGTACGAATTTGCTTCGTTTACCGGCTTTACGGTTTTCAATTTGCTTTTCATAGATCCAACGGCAAAAAGCGCGACGACAAAACCAATCAGAATAGATATGATAATACTTGAGACATAATTAAAAGGATAGCCGTTGATGGCCCCGTTGACGTGGTATTCGGATTTGTTAATAAACTCGTCAAACGCTTTATAGTAATTGCCGTAAGAAAGGTCACTGACTATTGCATCTCCTATCTCGTCAATAATATCATCATCTATATGATTGCCCACTATTCCGTTTGAAAGAATTCTGTAGTCCCTCTCCTGCATAGAAATGAGCAGCATTACACCGTTTCGTGTTTCGCCCAATCCGTATTCGAAACGGTCAAAATACTCCTCTGCGAAATCGCTCCCAGAATACGGGCCTAAAGTATTAACGGTTGCGATTATAAAATCTGTCCCGTATTGTTCGCTGAGTGAGTTGAGTTTTTCAAGAATATTTTTTTTCTCTGAATCGCTGAGAAGTCCTGCTTCGTCATAAAGTCTTTCGGGTTTAGATGACGGGAAAAGGCTGTTATCATCATTTTTTTCTTCCGACAGCCCGTTTGCCAAAACAGATGCCGCACCTTCAAAAAAGCACATAACTTTATCAAAAGGCGTTTCTGCATCAAAGCATACAGAGTATATTCTGTTCTTTTCAGAGTCTCCGAAAAAGCCATCCGCCTCTCCTCCGGTTACGATAAGAGGATTGTAATCGTCTTCAAGGAAAACGACGTAATCTTCCTCATCAACAAGCTCGGAAAGATCGAATTCATCAATTTTTTCTGACAAATACGCATAGTAAAATGATATTCGGTATTCAGAACGGTAGTTGCCGGCGATCTCATTCAGTTTATCGATTTCATCTGTTTCAAGAGAGTTGACTTCATCCAGAATATACTCACCATTCAGAGCAAAGGAAGGGATTACCGGCAAAAATACCAGGATAAGAGAAACGAAAATCGTAAAAAATGATTTTTTCATATTCCGAACCTCCTATAAAAGCCATAAAAGGTACTGAATGGCAAAAATCGCAGCACTTACCGCGCCTGCTATACCGAAAAGCCAGCGAGCATAAGCTCCTTTGTCTAACGGCAGGTCGCCAACGAATTTTCCTGTCTGTCCGTTCATGGCAAATGAGTAATCAGTCCCGTTCCATTTAGTATTCAGGAACCATACAGGATAAAGCGCATAACTGACGTTGTTGCTTTTGAGATTTATACTGGAATTTTCGGCAATTACGGATGAGTATCCATCAACAGTTGACATGAATGCGTCTTCGGCGCTCTTTTTTGTTCTTTCGGTTGCTCTTGCAATGCAGGTATCGTGCCCGATGTCATATTTATCCGCAAAATATCCCGAAAGATAAGCCGTCTGAAAATCGACCGCCTTGCTGAAATCGTAAGGTTCAATTGACTCCATCAGTTCATCCGCAATTTTTGACGAACCGTCAACGGGAACCTTACGGAAATCGACCTGTCCTTCACGGACGGCAGAATAGAAGCTGGTTTCAGTGTAGCGATATGAGCTGTCGCTCCAGAAACGCATCTTTGTGGCTTTATAGCGGATGTTCGCGTCAAGATCCGAGTCAAAAAGCCAGAAAGGAACATACATCCCTTTGATCTCTTCGATATGGTTCTGATCTCTGAATACTTTCGGGAGCAGCTTTTTGCCGAGGTAATGCTTTTTTAACGCTGCTACCGCCTCTTCACGACTGACCTGAAACGGAATAACGTAATCAGGTTTAAGCTCGCCGCGGAACTGACCCATCATAACAACGGGGTTACCGCAGAATGGGCATGACGTGGCAGCGGTGTTTTCATCGGCGACCACTTCGCCGCCGCATGTGTTGCAAAGATATACCCGAAGGCCGTTTTCCTCGTCTGCATACCACTCTGCACCAGAAAGCGAATTCCAGGAAACGTTGTCTTTTCCGGCTTTTTTCAGCTCTTCATCATATGCGCGAAGCGTTTCAACGTCAAATTCGGTGCCGCAATAAGGACATTTCATTTTCTGTGACTCACTGTCAAAGACTATTGCTCCGTCACAGCATGGACATTTATATTGTTGCAATGCCGGCATTATATTCACCTGTCCGTTATTTTGATTGATTTTTGCTTTAAAAATGACCGTTATGGCAGAAATTGCGCCACAACGGTCACCATATAAGCTGATTACTTAACTACATCGCCGTCGTCGAACGGGTCGCCGCATTCAGGACAGAATTTCGGAGGTTTAGCTCCTTTTTCAGGTTCCCAACCGCATTTATCACATCTGTACTGAGGAACGCCCGCAGGTTTCTTTTCACCGCATTCGGTGCAGAACTTACCTTTGTTTATTGTATGGCACGCAGGGCACTCCCATCCTTCGGGAGCGGGTTTCTTTGCGCCGCATTCAGGGCAGAAATTGCCGTGAGCTTCTGCTCCGCATGAGCATTTCCATGTATCTGCAGCAGCGGACTGTGCTGAAGCCTGCTGCTGAGCCTGTTGCTGAGCAACACCTGCATTGTAGAACTGCTGAGCTGCATTGAATCCGCCGCCCATTGCTCCGCCTGCAAGGCCCATACCCATAAAGCCTGTCATAGCGCCTGATTCGTTATTGGCAGCGCTTTCCATAGCGTTTGCGGTTGCAGTTGTCATACGACCTGCCATAGAGAAGGGATTGGAGCCGTAAGAAACAGCTTCTTCGAGCTCGTTGATCTTCTTCATGTCTTCCGCAGTGAGTGTTATGGGGTTGAGTGAAATTCTCTCAACTGAAATACCGCGTGATTCGACCCAGTCAACACCGAGAGCTTCGTTCATAGCTGCTTTGAGCTCGGGAGCCTTTGCAGGAAGCTCATCGGGACGGATGCCGAGAGCTGAAAGTGAACCGAGAGCAGGCTGAAGAGCATCGATAAAGTCTATTTTAAGCGCTTCATCTATCTGATCTCTCTTGAATTCATGCTCAACATTACCGCATACTTTGGTATAGAAAAGAAGCGGGTTCGCGATAACGTATGAATACATACCGTTGCATCTTACCTGAACGGTTCTTGAAAGATTGAGTTCTTTGTTTATAACTCTGAACATTATCGGACTGGGAGTACCGAATTTATTGCCGAGGATCTCCTTTGTGTTGAAGTAGTATACTCTCTGATCTTTGCCGGGGTCGCCGCCATAAGTGAATCTCTTACCGATGGCTTTGAAGGTTTCGAGAATGCTCGAGCCGAGGCTACCTGCGAAGATCGAAGGTTCAGTAGAATTATTGTAGGTAAACTCACCAGGTTCAGCGCAAACTTCGACAACCTTACCCTGTTCAACGATGATCATACACTGACCGTCGGCAACAGCTATACCGGATCCGTTAGAAATAACATTGTCATTTCCCTGTGTGTTGGAAGAACGACCGGTAGTTTTTTTGTAACCTCTTCTTACAAGAACATCTGCAGGAAGTGCGTCACAGTAGAAAAACTCTTTCCACTGATCTGCGAGAACACCGCCGATTGCACCGGCAGCGGCTTTAATAAGTCCCATAGTATTACCCCTTTCATAAAGGTGATTATTTAATGATTTCCAAATAGTTTGCCGTTATCGGCAGAATACGGGTTTTTGTTTTCTTTCGGCGGATCCGGAACAGAGCATTTTGACGCCAGTCCTATAACGGTCATGCCAAGAACGATAAGCAGAATCCATACGGCGAATGCAGCGACAGACCACCAGACGGATATTCCGAAAATAAAGTGAAGGGCAAGAAGAATCCAACCCGGGATACTCCATCGGAAAGAAAGGAACAGATTAAGCAGAAAGCTCAGAATCAAGCTTTTTATTGCGCCTGTATTTTTCATGATTATGCCCAGGGATCTTCTGATTTAGCCTTACGGATACCGACAAGAAGAAATTGTTCGGAAAGGAACCACTTGCCGTCGCTTCCTCTCTGACGGAGAAGGATCTCTCTGGGATTGTCTGCGCCTCCGGACGTAATGAACAGTTTCATATACCCTTTATTGTCGGCAGAGTAGGGATTCGAGAAAACCGTAAGGGTGAAGGGCTCAGAGGGAGTATAGTCGTTTTCGGGCTTAGCATCTTTGAAATATGAAAAGATGACATGATGTCCGTCACGGAAACGGTCGTCGAGGAACTGGATGCCGTATGTGGAAAGAGGCTCAGGTCCGCGAAGCCAGTTAAGCATTTCGATACCTATCTGCTTATCTGCTGCGTAAGCGCAGAGCGCAAGAACTGAAAGCGCCGCAGTTTTGAACGGAGTATCAAGAGATGCTTCCGGAAGTGCCTGTAATTCAGCGAGATTTTCGGGGAGCGCGGCAAAAGTAAATGTTTCACTTTTGTTTGAGAAAGCGTCAACGGCAGACTTTACTGCGTCGGATGCGGTTTTTTTGAACTTGTCGAAGATGGACATGTGGTCTCCTCCTTAACTTATAATTACAAAATATGCCTGAATCGATTATTGATTAATTATAACATATTTCTTATTTGTTTGCAATATGATTCGAAAAATTTTTTTGAGGCGCAAAATGGTAAGATTCGCCGGGTGTGAACGGGTGATCAAGCCCACCACATTCCGCCTTTATCTTCAAACGTCATGGACTCCTTGAGAACGTCGATCGCTTTGCCGAGTCCCTCCGCTGCCGACATAAGGCTGTCTTCATGTTCTATAGACATAACAAAATCATAGTCGATAGTTCTGAGGGCGCTTACGATGTCTTTCCAATATGCGGTCGAGTTGCCGTAGCCGACTGAACGGAATACCCACGGACGGGTAGCGACGTTGCCATAATGAAGAGTGGAAAGGACACCGTTTTTAGCTGTGTTGTATTTATCGATCTTTGTGTCCTTAGCGTGGAAGTGGAACATGCAGTCTTTCAGTTCCATAATAGCGGCAACGGGGTCAATTCCCTGCCATACAAGATGCGAAGGATCGAAGTTTGCGCCGATCTCAGGACCGACTGCAGCTCTGAGGCGAAGAAGTGTTTCGGGGTTGTAAACGCAGAAGCCGGGATGCATTTCAAGGCATATCATTTCTACGCCGAACTGTTTAGCGAATGCAACAGCTTTCTTCCAGTAAGGGATAAGCACTTCATTCCACTGATAATCAACTATTTTAAGGAAATCGTCGGGCCACGGGCAGGTTACCCAGTTGGGAGTGCGGTCTTCCGCTGATCCACCGGGGCAGCCTGAGAAGGTAACGATCCTTTTTACTCCCATTTTCTGTGCGAGTCTGCAGGCGTTTTCGAAATCTTCTTCAAATGCAGCCGCAACGGCTTTATCGGGATGAACGGGGTTGCCGTGGCAGGAAAGGGCTGAAACGGTGAAGTTGTATTTCTTGATCTCAGACATAAAAGCATCGAATTTTGCGCTGTCGGTAAGAAGTTCCTTCGGTTTGCAATGTGCATTTCCGGGGAAACCTCCGCAGCCGAGTTCTATAGCCTGAACGCCCTTTGACGCCAGATATTTAAATGCTTCGGGATATTCCATATCGCCGAGAAGAACAGTAAAGACACCGAGTTTCATAATAATATTCCTTTCTGATTGTAGTGTTAAAATTAAAGATCAGTTATGGTATGCGTTGTATTCACCGTAAAGTGACAGAATTGAATCAACAATGGGAATACAGTCGTTAACGATCAGCTCGTTAAGGGCGGATTCATTTGCGGAAACGAATTCTATTGCTGATTTCTGACCGAGGAAGTTGTTAAGAAGACCTGCATTCGTCCAATGGAAATAATTGTAAACGCAATTATCATACATTCTGAAAAATACGTCTGCATCTCTTTCATCAAAGAAGTAGTTGTAAGACATATATTCCTGAACTGTCTCACGGTCTTCAAAGCCTTCAAGAGGAGCATAAAGCTCGTTGATAATTGTTGCGGTATTTCTCGGATTAGTTGTGGTGAGAGGCATAGCAAAAGCGGAGTATATGTTCTCTATAACACCGTATACGTAATCATCGGGGACATCGGGACCGTGCGGGAAAGGAAGAATGCCGAAATTATAAACTTTCTGGGCAACGATTGCGTCTCTGCCGTAAATATAACCGGTATATACTGCTGCCATCGACGCTTCCTCTCTGCAGAAGCCCTGAGCTATCTCGTCGTGATTATAACGAAGAGCGGCTTTGTGAAGGCACGTATCCTTATACGTCTGATAGAAGTTTATACAAGCGTCAATTGCTTTCATGCCGCTGTTTTCATACATAGAGAAATACGGATTACCGTCTTCATCAAGTGAGATGGGAGCTGAACCGTTTGAGAAAAGGAACATTTCGGTAAGAACGGCAGATGATGCCATGAAACCGTAATGTTTAACTTCCCCACCCTCTTCAAGATGGGCAGACTGAACAACTTCGCTGAACTTATTCCAGTTCCACGTATTGGTCTCAACATATTCGCGTGGATCGGCAAGTCCGTTTGCAGTAAATATCGTTCCGTTAAAAACTATGGGATATCCGAAATTTATCTGAGTAAGTTCAGGCCAGGCTGCGGGTACAAGACCGTAAAGATCGTTGTTATAGAACATCGTTTCGAGGAACGGAAGTTCTCCCCATTTAGAAGAATCGGTAATATCGATTATATCCGATACTTCGCTCATTCCGACATAAAGACCCGCACGGCAGTTATCGCCTATCATGTCAGAGATGCCTGAAACGATATCGGCAACATAAACGCCGGAGAAAACGGGGGCTTTAACGTATTCATGAAGTCCTGAACGCGATTCTATTATGAGCGTGCAGTTATGATTCTCTTCAATCTCTTTTACGCGTTTTATCGCTGCATCTGCAAGAACGGTATTGTAAGTATAGCCGAGAAAAGAATCGTTGGAGGCCGATACCGCCCAGTTCATAACAGGATCGAAAAGATATTTCAGCTTCTGTCCTTCAAAATCAGCTTCGTTTACTTCGCCGATTCCGAAATCGAGATCAAAAACCTCATCGCTATGCGCTGCACATGAAGCACAGGCAAACAGAACGACTGAACATAATAAAGCGGCTATTATCCTTTTAATTTTCACGAAAGAATACCCTCTCTTTAAAATTATTGCGGGATGTTTATTTATTCTCTATCGTAGCGGGAACCCACGGAGCATCAAGGAAAACCTTTTCCCTGCCGGGGTTTGCCCACTGAATAGCATTCTTGACGACTGTAAGATAGTTTTCGTCATAGAATGTCGGATTCGTTTCATGGCCGGGCTGGAAATAGAAAATCTTACCGAGTCCTCTTGTGAAAGTCAGGCCGGAGCGGAAAACTTCTCCTCCGGAGTACCAACCGATGAATATATTGTCATCCGGTCTGGGAACATCGAAAAATTCGCCGTAAGTTTCTTCGTGGGGAAGAATAAATTTATCGCCGATTCCCTTAGTGATCGGGTGAGCAGGATTGACGTTCCAGAGAACCTCCGTATCTCCCGATTCACGCCATATAAGTCTGCCTGTAGTGCCGAGAAGACGGGTGAAAGGCTTGGAATAATGAGCAGAGTGAAGAGCGATAAATCCCATGCCTGCCTGAACGTGACGGATAACGCGGGCGACAACGGCATCGTCAACAAGATGATGTCCGCAATGGCCCCACCAGATAAGAACGTCGGTTTTAGCGAGAACTTCTTCTGTCAGACCGTGTTCGGGCATATCCTGCGTAGCCTCGGTAACATCAAAGAGATCGTTGCCCGCAGTGATGCCTTTTTTGAGAGCCGCATTCATTCCGTCGGGATAAACCTCTTTTACAGCCGCCTCTGTGGCATCCTGCATATGTTCGTTCCAAACGACGACATTTATTTTTTTCATAATCAATACCTCAACTTTATCTGTTATTTATTGAATTTCGTTAACGTTTATCCAGCAACGGTTTTCGATGGATCTGTCTACGGCGTCGAGTACCTGGCAGCACTTATAGCCGTCGTAAAAATCAGGACACGTATCTGTATTATTTGCAATCGCTTCGTAAAATTCATAGAATTCATGTGCAAACGTGTTTTCATAGCCGAGAACATGACCTGCCGGCCACCAGTGTGACGCATAGTTATGGCAGCCTTCGGACGCCTGAATGAGACGGAAGCCCTGCAGGTCTTCTTCGTCCTCGCGGCTCATATACCAAAGCTCGTTCATTCTCTCAAAAGAAAATTTAAGCGAGCCCTTATCACCGTTTATCTCGAAGGACATATCGTTTTTATGTCCGGCAGCGAAACGCGTTGCTTCAAATACGCCGAGAGCACCGTTTTCAAACTCCGCCATAAAAATAGTGGCATCGTCAACGGTAACTTTTCCGAGCGGAGCATCCGCGCCGGCTTTTCCGGAAAGGCCTGTCATTCTTTCTACAAGAGGTCTTTCGGTAACGAAAGTTTTTGACATGCCCATAACCTTTGCAAAATCACCGACAAGATATCTTGCGGCATCTATTACGTGTGCACCAAGGTCTCCGTGAGAGCCTGAGCCGCATACTGATTTGTCCAGCCTCCAGACAAGCGGGAAATCGGGATCTATGATCCAGTCCTGAAGGAAAGAGCCTCTGAAATGGAATATTTTGCCTATTTTACCTGTGTCGATCAATTTTTTTGCGAGAACAACGGCGGGAGCAAAACGGTAATTGAAGCCTACCTGATGCTTGATTCCCGCATTGCGTGCTGCGTTGAACATTTCTTTTGCATCGGAAGTATTGAGTGCAAGCGGTTTTTCGGAGAAAATATGCTTTCCTGCGGCTGCTGCGGCAAGAGCAATTTCTTTATGGACGTTAGACGGAGCCGTAATATCTATAACGTCTATATCGTCACGCGAAACAAGTTTTTCCCATGATGTTTCGCATGACTCCCATCCGAATTTTTCCCGGCTTTGCTCAACCCACTCGGCATCTCTGCCGCAAATCGCCTTTTTGACGACGTTTGCGCTTGTGTCAAAAAACATCGGCAGCTGAGTAAGTCCGTTTGAATGAGCTTTGCCCATAAATTTGTAACCGACAAGACCGACATTGATGTTCTTTTTCATTGACAATAATCCTCCGTTTCAAATAATTGATTTGATGCGTGGCATTAACCGTTGTATTCTTCGATTGTAATACTGATTATAGTTACATCTTCAAGGGGTTTGCTGGACGCATTTACGGGAACAGCGGCTATGGCGTCGACTACGTCCATACCATCGATGACTTGTCCGAAAACAGTATGATGCCCGTCAAGCCACGGTGCACCTCCGCCCATTTTCTTGTAAAGATCAATCGTTTCTGCGCTGATACCGTATCTGTCTTCGATAAGAGACCATTGTTCGTCGGTATAGCCTTTGTTCTGATTTATAAAGAACTGGCTGCCGTTTGTATTTGCGCCTGCGTTTGCCATGGAAAGAGCGCCCCTGAAATTAAATAGGTATTTTGAGAATTCGTCTTCGAAAGATTTTCCCCAGCAGCTCTCGCCCCCACGGCCCGTAGCGGTAGGATCTCCGCCCTGTATCATAAAATCGTCCATAACACGGTGAAAAGTTATACCGTCATAGTAGCCGTTCCGAGAAAGCGTGATGAAGTTCTCGACGGCTTTCGGTGCGACATCAGGGAAAAATCTGATTTTAATGGTTCCTTTGCTTGTTTCCATAACAGCTATTGTGTCGCCTTTTTCAGGCTGCTGATTTTGCAGTAATTCTTCGAATTTCAATGAATATACCCCTTCTTCCTCTTCTCCGCCTGCGTTATCGGAACATGAGCACAATAAAAAGAAAATGCATGCTGCAACTGCCAGAATGGTAAGGCGGATAATTATTTTTTTCATAAATGTACTTCCTTTGCAGAGTATTGCTATAATTTATATTATTATATACTGTTTTTTTTCGTCTGTCAAGTTATTTTATAAAAAAGATAAAAAAGATAAAACGTTTCTATCCCGTGCGCGGCCGTTTTAAAATAAAAGAAAATGCGCCCTGAGGGCGCAGAATCAGATAAGTTTTTCGATATAGGCTAAAAGATCGTCAAAATCACCGTGAGAATATGCAGAGATATCTTCACATTTTTTGTTTATCAGACAATTCGTTAAAAGAAAAACGTTCATGCCGGTCATTCGAGCGGGCATATCTTCGGAAACATCATTGCCTACCATCAAACAATCTTCGGCAGCCATTCCGATTTTTGACAGTATTTCGAGGTAGTATTCAGCAAAAGGTTTGCTGCGGCGGCTGTTTTCGTAAGCAGTAATAAGACTGAATGCATTCTCGTCCACACCTGCCCACGACAGTCTTGCACGCATGGCAACGTCAGGAAGCAGAGGATTCGTGGCGCAGACGAGTTCAAGTCCCCTATCTTTCAGGTAATTCACGGTTTTCGACGCCTTCGGGTCATATCCGCAGACCTCTCTGGCAAGCATATATTCGTTTCTGTAATACGAGTCGAAAACACTTTTATGTTCATACGACTTTTCACCGTATATCTTTGCAAACTCAGACCAGAAGACCTCTTCGTTTGTGCGCTTTCCGTCATTTTTAACCATATATCCTGTAGCCTTCCACAAACTTGAGATGAAATCGCTTTTGTCATAACCGAGCGGTTCTGACTTTTTTGCGAGATTGGAAAGATATACGTTAAGGTATTTTTCAAGATCCATGGGAAGAAGAGTTCCGTCAAGATCAAAAAGAACTGCTTTCAGCGGCATTTATTTGTTTCTCCGTTTTTTATTTTTCAAAATGTTCACTGATATATCTTGCAACGTGGACACCGCTTGCGGAAGCATGCGAAAGAGAATGTGTAATTCCGCTGCAGTCGCCAATAACAAAGAGACCGGGATGTTTCGTTTCAAGATTTTCGTCAAGCGTAACTTCCATATTGTAGAATTTTACTTCAACGCCGTAAAGTAGAGTGTCACCCGAAGCAGTTCCCGGAGCGATCTTGTCAAGAGCATAAATCATTTCAATAATTCCGTCAAGAATCCTTTTCGGCATAACAAGGCTCAGATCACCCGGAGTTGCGGCAAAAGTGGGTACGGTAAACGATTCGCTGATTCTCGCAGCAGTGCTTCTGTGGCCTGAAACGAGATCGCCGAATCTCTGAATGATGATCCCGCCGCCGAGCATATTCGAAAGTCGCGCAATGCTTTCGCCATATCCGTTGGAGTCCTTGAATGGTTCGGAAAAATGTTTGGCGACAAGAAGAGCGAAGTTGGTGTTTTCAGTCTGAAGAGACGGGTCTTCATAGCTGTGACCGTTTACGGTAACGATACCGTTCGTGTTTTCGCTAACAACTGCACCGCGAGGATTCATGCAGAACGTTCTGACAAGGTCACCGTATTTTTCGGTTCTGTATACTATCTTGCTTTCGTAAAGCTCATCGGTAAGATGTGAGAAAAGAACTGCCGGCAGTTCAACTCTTACGCCGATATCGACTCTGTTGCTTTTGGTAGGGATATCGAGGTCGCGGCATACTGATTCCATCCATGAGCTGCCGCTTCTACCCGCTGAAATAATGCATTTTTCAGCTTCGAAGACATCGCCGTTTTCAGTGGTTATCCTGAATAATCCGTCCGCCTTTTCGACCTTAACCGCCGGTGAATTGAATCTGAATTCAACTTTATTTTTAAGCTCGTTATAAAGGTTGTCGAGAACAATATAATTTATGTCTGTACCCAGATGGCGGACGGATGCGTCGAGAAGATGAAGGTTATTCTGAAGGCAGAGAGTTTTTATTGAAGTGTTTGCGGTGCTGTAGAGTTTTGTTCCCTGTCCTCCGAAAGCAAGATTTATACCGTCAACGTAATGCATCAGCTCGATTGCCTGCTGTTTGCCGATATATTCATAAAGAGTTCCGCCAAACTGATTTGTAATATTGTATTTTCCGTCCGAAAATGCACCTGCCCCGCCGAAACCGTTCATAATGGAGCAAGGTTTGCAATTGATGCAGCTTTTTATCTTTTTGCCGTCGATGGGACATTTGCGTTTATTAAGCGGATTTCCGGCCTCAAGAACCGTGATTTTAAGATCAGGACGAAGCTTTATGAGCTCGTAAGACGAAAAAATACCGCCGGGTCCGGCACCGATGATAACTATATCTTTTTTCATTGATTGATTCTCCCTGACAATGATTGACGTTATAATTATACAACATTCAGCAAAAAAAATCAAGCAAAAGGCAAAAAATGATTCCGAAATGTCAAAAAACGCCCCGAAGCTTTTTGAAAAAATAAGAAAAGTTATAAATATTCGATTTTTTTTAGCAATGAGGTATTGACATTTCAAAAAAAGGGGCTATAATATAGTTGAACGATTGCTCAACTATTCTACAAAGGAGACAAATTATGAAAGACGAAACAGTATGTGCGTGCGAACAGGTCCATGAAGATGCCGTCAACGGCGCAAAACGAACGATGCTTGAAGAAAACGATTACATTGCGCTATCCACCCTGTATAAAATGTTTGCAGATCCGACGCGTATAAAGCTTCTTCATGCGCTTGAACAGAGTGAAATGTGTGTCTGTGATCTTGCCGCCCTGCTCGGGATGACAAAATCCGCGATATCGCATCAGCTGAAAGCGTTAAGACTTCTTGACCTTGTTAAATTCAGAAAAGAAGGACAGAACGTATTTTATTCGCTTGCAGACGACCATGTGAAACTGATAATAGATATGGGTCTTGAACACATAAACGAATAACGACTTTCAACACGTTAAAAACAATACCTGTCAGCAATAAGTTGAATAATTGAGCAATTATTTGTTTGAGAGAGGCAAAAATGAAGAGAGAATATTTACTGAAAGGGCTTGATTGCCCGAATTGTTCCGCAAAAATTGAAAATGAAGTAAAAATGCTTGAATACGTCACCGCTGCAGCAGTTGATCTTATGAAGCAAAAACTTTCGGTTGAGTTCGGCGACGAGATGAATGAACAGATCGACAAAGACGTTAAAGAGATCGTGGCTTCTCACGAACCGGACGTTGAAGTATCATATTTTCATTCAAATGGCAGTCATCAGACTCTGAATGAGCATACCGAACACTGTTGTGAGCATGATCACTGCGCCTGTGAAAACGATGCTGAGAGTGAAGACGACAGCAAAAAAGATCTTATCAAAATAATAATCGGAGCAGCTCTGTATTCGGCAGCATTAATACTGAACGCCGCAGTATCATTCCCCTTTCCCGCATATATTTCAATGCTTGTCACAGCATATCTGATCCTCGGCGGCGAGGTTATATTAAACGCTTTCAAAAATCTGATCAAGGGACATATATTTGACGAGAACTTTCTCATGACCGTTTCGACTCTCGGTGCATTTGCCATTAAAGAATACCCCGAGGCGGTCGCCGTTATGCTGTTTTACACGATAGGCGAATATCTGCAGGGACTTGCCGTTCGCCGTTCAAGAAGGTCGATTGCGAAGCTTATGGATATACGTCCCGACAAAGCTACGGTTTTGCGCGACGGAAATCAGATCACTGTTTATCCGGACGACGTAAAAACGGGAGAAGAGATAATCGTCCGCCCGGGAGAAAAAATACCTATTGACGGAACAGTAATCGAGGGCGAATCGACGCTTGACACAAAGGCGCTTACCGGAGAATCGGTTCCGCGAGACGTAAGAGCAGGAGATGAGATCCTCTCGGGATGCATAAACATAAACGGCGTGCTGAGTATCAAAACGACGAAAAGTTTCGGCGAATCGACCGCTTCAAAGATCATAGAACTTGTAGAGAACGCTTCATCAAAGAAGGCTCCTGCAGAGAGCTTTATAACAAAGTTTGCAAAATACTATACACCGGCGGTCGTTATCGCGGCGTCCCTTCTTGCATTAATTCCTCCCCTGTTTTTTAACGGTCAATGGTCAGACTGGCTTTACAGAGGCTTTTCGTTTCTTGTAATATCGTGTCCCTGCGCACTTGTGATCTCCATTCCCCTCGCCTACTTCGGCGGTATCGGCGCGGCATCGCGCCACGGCATACTCGTTAAGGGAGGCAACTGTCTTGAAGCGCTTAATAAGATCGACACGGTGATATTCGACAAAACGGGAACAGTCACAAAAGGAGTATTCAAGGTTTCAAGGATTATTCCCGACAGTGGCAAAAGCGCAGATGAACTGATCAAAGCTGCCGCGCATGCAGAATGCTTTTCCAATCATCCTATCGCTAAATCTATCGAGGATTATTACGGAAAAGAGATCGATACAAACAGTGTCACAGACTATGAAGAAATATCAGGATACGGTGTTCGCACAAAATACAACGGTATTGAGTTAGTTGCCGGAAACGACAAGCTGATGGATATGACCGGAATTAAATTCTCTCAATGTAATGAAAGCGGAACCAAAGTATACGTATCGTCAGACGGTGTTTGCTGCGGTTGCATAGTTATTTCTGACGAGATAAAACCTGACAGTAAATCTGCTGTTTCGGAACTGAAAAAATCGGGCATCAAAACTGTCATGCTTACAGGTGACAGCAATGATATCGCGGCAGATATATGCGCAAAGACAGACATAGAAGAATATCACGCCTCCCTTCTTCCCGGAGAGAAGGTAAGCATTATAGAAACGCTAAGAAATAAGGACGGAAGAAAAGTTGCATTTGCAGGAGACGGTTTGAACGACGCACCGTCAATCGCTTTGGCTGACATAGGGATCGCAATGGGTGGAATAGGTTCCGACGCAGCAATTGAAGCGGCTGATTTTGTGCTGATGCATGACAAGCTGTCAGGAATTACCGATGCAATGAAGATATCGAAATCAACAAAAAAGGTAGTTGTGGAAAACATAATATTTTCTATAGGTATTAAAGCGATATTTCTTATTTTGAGCGCTTTGGGGATCGCAAGTATGTGGCAGGCAGTTTTTGCTGACGTCGGAGTCGCGATGATAGCAATTCTTAATTCGATCAGGATACTCAGGAAATGATCTTCCATAATCAATGAACAATAAAACGAGCGTTATACCGCTCGTTTTATTGTTTTGAGCAATCGTCAATCTACTTGACAAAGATATTTAATTGTAGTATTATGTATTTGATAAATTTGAATATAAACGCGTGTAATTCGGACGGAGGTTCACTATGAAGAAACTGATAATGATGATAATCGTTCCTGTTTTACTGTTTTCGATTGTTTTCTGCGGCTTCGGTTGCTCTAACGAAAACAATACCGAAGAATCAGACACAATGTCACAAACAAATACCGGCGACTCGAAAGATCTTCCCGGCGGGCATAAGAACACAGAAAATAATGAAGAGAAAAGCAATGACGGATTTGTCAGCGTATGGCCGGATGAACTTCCATTTGCAGAAATGAACGGATATGTTTATAATACCGAAAGACCCATTCAATTTACATATGAGCTGTCTCCGGGTATGTGGACCTTTGAATACAATTACAAAAGCATGTATCTATACGACTTTCCTGATCCTGAACCTTATTTTCACAAAACCGGAAACAGCTATAAAGAAGATTTAAAAGCCATTTATTTCGAATACGACAATGTGCTGGAAAAGGATGAAACTGAAAGAACACACACTATCAGCAAGGAAGATTTCGACTCGTTCATAAACGCTGTTATTGAAGCCGGATATACCGACAACAGCGTAAGAACCGAAAGAAAGTATTACTGCGAAAAATACGGCGTTGGAATAACGATCGTTCTCGCAAACGCCTTTCCGTTCACAGACGATGCTGAAGAACTTCGCCGTTTTCAGACGGAAGCAGAACGCTGTTATGTGAAGCTGCAGCTCATAGACCCCGACTATGTGATGGATCTTGAGCAAATCAAAGCAGAAGAATATCAGAAATGGCTTGAAAAGCACTAATGAAAAAAACCGAGACGGATTCAGCTGCAGCTTGTATGAATTTTTTTTGACAATTAACGATGCATTGTTGACATTATGTAAAAAAAAATGATAGTATAAAGTAGCAAAACAATATGCAGAATCAGAAAGGATGCTTTAGAACGAAAAAATTGTTTCATTTTTGCTTCTCGTTGCATTAGTATTTGCTAACTTGGCGACGTTCTCGGAAGAATCATTTGATGGTGACAACATGCAGGAAGCATTCAGCTTTTACTATTCTTTTTACGATACGATTGAATGGTCCTATTTTCTTGAAGCTCGACTCGACGCTTACTGCTCTGGCGGGCAAACAGGCAAGGGACATGCAATCACCTCTGTTGCATATGACAATGTTGTGTTAGACTTTGATTATGACACAGGAGCATTTGTTACATCATGGTCTTATGCGGAAACTTTTCAGAATCCTGGAAATAACATCTTTCCGATTGGGAGCAAGAGAGATGCTCAGGCATATGTCATTGAATACAGAATAACCGACATAATGAACAACGATTTTTCCGATTAACTTCTACCTTATTCTATTTTTGAGGAGTATCTCTATGAAAAAAATTATTATTATGCTTTTTGTTTCAGTTTTTCTCCTATCGATTGCAGCTTGCATTTCCGGTTGTTCTGACGAAAACAATACTGAAGAACTTGATACATTGCTTCAAACAAAAGATGATAACTCGAAAGGTTCTTCCGACGAACAGCAGACAATAGAAGATAATACAGAGGAAAGCGATGATGATATATTTGTCAGCGTATGGCCGGATGAATTGCCTAAAAACGAGATCAGCGAGTTTTCTCCGGATGGCGGCAGACCTATTCAATACAAAATCGAAGCTGAGCCCGGGAAATGGACGGTGGATTTTGATTACACAAGTATGTATCTGTACGACTTTCCCGATCCGGAACCAGTCTTTCATAATTTCGGCAATGCCTTCGTCCATGATATCAAAGCCATTTATTTCAAATACGACAAACTGACAAGTGCGGATGGAATCGACAAAAAAGTCGCTATAAGCAGAGATGATTTCGATTCTTTCATAAACGCTGTTATTGAAGCCGGATATACAGACAACAGCGAGAGAACGGAAAGGACGTATTACTGTGAAAAATACGGAGTGGGCATAACGATCGCTCTCGCAGACGTTTTTCCGTTTGCGGACGACGATGATAGGCTGCGTGCTTATCCAACGGAAGCAGATTGCTGTTACGTCAAGCTGCAGCTCATAGACCCCGACTATGTGATGGATCTTGAGCAAATCAAAGCGGAAGAATATCAGAAATGGATTGAGAAGCATAATTAATTGTTTATAATGAGTTAATTATCAAAAAAAACAGAGGATAGCCGCTTCCTCTGTTTTTTATAAATACAGGAGGTTGCAGCATGAATCAATTTACTGAATTTGCAAGATGCGTAAAGAAAAATACTGTGTCGACAATTCTGACCATACTGCTTATAGCATGCTGTATTTTGTTTTTCTGTTATATTATGTATTATTATGATGTCGATGACGGTTCGGTAATAATCAAAGAAAACGAAATGTTTATGGATCACACCATATTCAGGTTCGGACAAGCGGATCCAAGTCTGTTTCAGATCGAAGTGAACGGCAAATCCATGGGATACGACCCGTTTATTATGAATAAAACTGATGAGGAGCTTTACGAATACGGACTTAATCTTGAAAAAATGGTCGAAGAAATAAGAGAAAACGGTTTTCTTGATTACTGTTTTTCAAACACAAGCGAAAAAATACCGTTTTCGGATGTAAACAATGAACCTTACGTGTTGAGAGGATATGCGGAACAGGGTGAACGTGCTTTAGAGATGTGGCCCTCTTTTTATAAAGACGCAGGCTATATAATAGTAGAAGCAGCGGAAGTTGACTTTAATTTCGTTAAAAATTCTAATCTGATTCTTTCTTCCGGCAGGTTGCTGACGGAGGATGATTACATAAACTACGAACATGGAGAGCCCGTTCCCGTTTTATTGGGGCATAAATATGCAGACTATTATAATGTTGGCGATCTGATTTATCCATACAGTTCCGCAAATAACGAAATAAGTACGGGAAGAGGAGCAAGCTGTCCGCTGAAAGTTATAGGAATATTAGAAAAAGATACAATAGTTTTCAATGCTTTCGTATCTTCGGGAACCAATATGCTTGAAAATCTTGATTATACGATAGTCAAACCGCTTCTTACAAGAACAATTGCGGAAGTGCCAAAAGACAATACAGCGGCAGTGGCAGCAGCAACGGTTATGCAGCATACACGTTTTTTTTCAACAACCGCTTTTTATTTTGAGCGCAGCATGCTTGAATACGGCGAAAAAAAGCTGACGGAAATACTTGATAAATACGGATATACCGGGTATTATACGGTTCAGAACAGCGATTATAACGTTGAACTGTCTGAATCGATAATGAGGGAAAGGTTGACGGGACTGTCGGTAATGACGATCCTTGTAGGATTTTTCACTCTTTTTGCCGTGTTTGTAACGCAGTTGCATAAATATAACCGCAATCTTAAAACATATGCGATATATTTTCTGACGGGAAAAACCGTAAAGGACATAGTTTCGATGGCAGCAATCGATATGGCCCTCCTTTTCCTGATTTCATTTTGCATAAGCCATATTCCTCTTCTTATCCTGTTTTTTCCGGACCAATACGGAGGAACACGGATTTACGGAATAATAAAATCCGTCTTCAGTCCGCAGCTATATATATACATATTGATACTCGGTATGGTATTTGTGCTTTTAAGCTCGTTGATTTGTTTTTTCACAGTAAGAAAAGCCGATTTCCCGACTATAATAAAAGGCGGTGAGTAAACTTATGAAGAAAATCCGAGTTGAAACCGTTCTTCTTGTTCTGATGTTTGCGGTAATGACATTTTTCTTTATAGTTTTGATAAATCAAGTAAAGATTAACGATATCAACAATCTTTACTATAATAATTTTTATTCGCAAAACGCCGTCAGATTAAGAATTTCAAAAAGCGCAACGGCAGATCCGAACAGAGCGTTTAAGCTTCCCCTATCCGATTTTCCACTCAGTTTTGCTTTTTATAATGCACTTGACGAAATTATCGATCCGACTTACAAACAGGACAGAGTCCGTGTTATTTATTTCAAAGGAAACGACTTTCCAAAGCCTAATATCATAGCGGGCAGATTTTTTACAAACGAAGATTTTTTATCCGAAGAGCCGCTATGTGTTGTAGGAATGACTGTTTTTGACAGGAATGTAACTTCAGAAGGATTTTATACTTATTTTGACGCAGTAAACTCGCGCACGATTAAATGCAGGGTATTAGGTGTTATGCAAATGCAAAACGGATCCGCAAGCGACATTGACGTTACGGTAATGATAAACTGGAACGGTTATTATAAAGATATTGATAAGGTTTCCGGGACATTTTATATTGATTCGTACTCAAAATCGTCATCGGACTCGGTTTTCAACAAATTAGAGGAATATGTGAAAGATTATTGCGCTGAAGAAAATGAATTTACCGTAACGGAAATGCTTATGGTTGGGAATATTCGCAGTTTTTCATATTTTACACACTATCTCTTCATTCTCGGCGCAATAATAATGACAATTTGCATAATAATGATATCTCTTCGTTACTGTGATTCACAGGCAAGGAAAATAGCGGTAAAAAAGCTTTGCGGATACAGTTCTTCAATGGTATATGCCGAAACGACCTTCCTTATTACGGCGATATCGGTTGTGGGATTGACAATCGGACTTATTGTGACAGCGTTATTACGTTTTTCCGTAGAATTCAGATATTCGGAAACAGGATATTATACAAATCTTTCGCCCGGCATAATCGCCGCGGTATGTGCGACAGTTGTATTATACTCAATCGCGGTCAGCTTTTTTCCTTCGGTAAAAGCGTATACCACCGATACTTCGGATTTATTAAAGTGATGTATAACGTTTCAGACAAAAAGTATTGACAAATACGTTCCGATGGATTATAATAACTGAAATAATCCTTAAAGGAGACAAGAAAATGCGCCTCAGAATGCCCGACCATATGTCGGTTTTTACCGATAAAGAAGCGATAAAAAAGCCGTATACAGAAGTATTAAACGAAAACGATATCCGTCTTTCTCTGAAAGAGGAAAACGGAGAGCTTGCCGTAAAAATAAGCGCAGTCAGAACACCTCTGAAATATATAAGGCTGAGATGGAATTTACGCGCAGAAGAAAAGAGAACCGAACCTTTTAAAATACTCGGGGATACATATGAACGCGGTTACGCCGATCTAAGATGGGCAGGTATAGAACCGGAAAGAATGATGCCGTGGTATATTCTCGTTTCGAACGGATCGGATTCGGTAAAGGATGTAAAAGGAAGATTTATAGAAGGTTATGGAGTAAGAGTGCAATGCTTTTCTATAGTAACCTGGCAATATGATGAAGCGGGAGTATCTATGTGGGCGGATATTCGCTGCGGCGGTGAAGGAGTTATTCTTTCTGGAAAAACACTTGATGTATGCACGGTCGTATTCGGAGAATACCGCGATATGTCCGCATTTGACGCAGGAAGAGAATTCTGCAAAGCAATGTGCCCGAACGCTACCCTGCCGAAGCACAAGGTATACGGCTCAAACAACTGGTATTATGCATACGGCAAAAGTTCGAGAGAAGATATTCTCAACGATACGCGTATAGTTGCAGACCAGTGCAAAGGGCTTGAGAACATCCCGTATATGGTAATTGACGACGGATGGCAGAAATACAACACCGAAGCGCCATGGACAAGCAGAGATAATTTCGGGGATATGAAAACGCTTGCCGATGAAATGCGCAGTATGAACGTGCGTCCGGGTATATGGGTCAGATACCTTGCGAACGCAAAACGCGAGATCCCAGAAGCTACTGACGAATGGATGATTGACCGTTACGGCAAAAAAGAAATGCTTGACCCGTCTCACCCCGGAGTTATCGAGTATGTAAAGAAAGTAACAAGAGATATTCGTTCATGGGGATACGAACTTATAAAGCACGATTATTCCGCATTTGATACGTTCGGCGGATTTGCTCCGCTGAAGTATCTTGAAAATCAATATGCGAGAGACGGCTGGCATTTTTATGACAGAAGCAAAACTACCGCGCAGATCACCGTTGAGTTTTACCGAGCGATAAAAGAAGCTGCGGGAGACGACTGCGTTATAATTGGCTGCAACACGATTTCACATCTTTGCGCGGGAATGTATGAGCTTAACAGGACCGGTGACGATACAAGCGGATCAGACTGGAACAGAACTCGAAACTTCGGTGTTAACACGCTCGCTTTCAGGCTTATTCAGAACGGCATTTTTTATATGGCAGACGCGGACTGCGTTGGAATCATGGGTCCGATTCCCTGGAAGCTGAACCGTTTATGGCTCGACATACTTTCAAAGAGCGGATCGCCTCTTTTTGTTTCGTGCAAACCGGGCGTGCTTAATGATGCCGAGCTTGCTGAGCTTAAGGAAGCGTGGACGGTTAACTCAGTACAGAAAAACGATACGAGACCGCTTGACTGGATGGAAAACCAGTATCCCGCTCACTGGCTTATAGACGGAAAAGAACAATATTACAACTGGTATGATGAAGAAGGAATAGATTCTTTCAGACCTTCCCGAAACGTTTGATATGGAAACAGTTGTAAAAACATTCAACGAACTTTCCGCATATGAACTGTTCGAGATAATCAAGGCAAGAATAGAAGTTTTTGTTGTAGAGCAAAACTGTCCATACAGAGAGCTTGACGACACAGACAAAGTATCCACGCACGTATATTTCAAAGAAAACGGCAGTATTGCTGCATACATCCGTGTAATTCCGCCCGGAGTTAAATTCAGCGAAGCATCTCTCGGAAGGATATTCACCGCCCTGCCCTATCGCGGAAACGGACTAGGAGCACAGATCCTTGCTAAAGGGATCGAAACGGCAGAAAAAATGTTCGGGAAACGCGCGATCCGCATAGAAGCGCAGAAATATGCGCAGGGATTTTATGAAAAGGCCGGATTCATCAGGGATTCCGACGAGTTTGACGAGGACGGCATCATTCATATAGAAATGATAAGAAATATTTAAAATATACCTGCATGCTTTTAAAGGTATGCAGGTTATTTCTGTAAATTTTTCGTTTTTTCACTTGACGCGAATGGCAATATATGGTATAATTCAAAAAGCACATTCAGGGGAGATGCAAAAAACGCAATACTTCATAGCTTTTTTAGAGGGAATAATAACATTTATTTCCCCTTGCCTTCTGCCGATGATACCGATATACGTTTCATATTTTGCAGGCGGCGGAGAGAGAACTACGACCAAAACGCTGAAAAACGCACTGGGCTTCGTTCTGGGATTCACAACGGTTTTCGTTTTGCTCGGCACCCTTGCCGGAACTCTCGGAGGACTTCTGATAAAATACAGAATTGCAGTCAATATTATAACCGGTCTTATCGTTATTTTTTTCGGACTTAATTATCTGGGCGTATTCAAGCTCAATATCTTCAGAGGTATAGGGAAAAACGCTTCGACGGACAATCTGGGATTTTTTTCATCCGCGCTGTTCGGCGTTATTTTCTCTGTTGGATGGACGCCGTGCGTAGGAGCTTTTTTGGGCTCCGCACTGATGCTTGCATCACAGCAGGGGCATATTCTTGCCGGTGCCGCAATGCTTCTTCTCTATTCTCTCGGATTGGGAATCCCGTTCGTAGTGAGCGCTATTCTTATAGATAAGCTGAAAAAAACTTTTTCGTTTATAAAAAAGAATTACGGAATAATAAATAAAATTTGCGGTATTCTGCTGATAGTTGTCGGCATTTTAATGATGACCGGACTTACCGGAATGCTTGTAAATATTCTCAGCTGAGGTATAACATGAAAAATAAAATCGGACTTGTTATTATTATTGTGGTTGCGGTTGCCGTATTTCTCGGCATTTACCATTTATACACTTCTTTAAGCAGTGAATTTGCTCCGACAAACATTGCTTTGAATGACAATAAACAGGAAAGCGGCAATAATCTTTCAGAAAACACGGAAGATACGAAAAAAGAGTATTCGGCAGATAATTTTGTTGTTGTCGATGCAAACGGAAACAAGGTTGAACTGTGGGACTGTATAGGCAAGCCACTGATAGTGAATTTCTGGGCCAGTTGGTGCGGTCCGTGCAAAAGCGAAATGCCGCATTTTGAGAAGGCTTATGCGGAAAACCCGGACGTAGCGTTTATGATGATAAATATCGACGAAATAAAGACGAACGGAGAAAAATACGTTGAATCCCAGGGCTTTACTTTTCCGGTTTACTACGATACAACCGGTGAGGCGGCTGAGAAATACGGAATCATGTATATACCGATGACGTTTCTTATTGATAAAAACGGGGAGCTTGTCGGGCATGTTGACGGATCAATGTCCAAAGAAGACCTTGACAAATGCATCAGCCTTGTAAAAGGCGAAGAAGAACTTATCATTCAGTAAATATGGAGAAAAAATAAATGACGAATAACACGATAAAGAAAGAATATACTAACGTTAAAATGCTTTTGAGGGCGATACCTTCCGTTGTTGTCGCTTTTTTTGCCGTCAGCGTTGTATGCATGAATATTCTTGCCAACAAAACAATAGTACAGACAGACTGGATAGCACTTGACGGAGGGATAGCTGTTTCATGGCTGTCGTTTCTCTGCATGGATATAATCACAAAGTACTTCGGTCCGAAAGCTTCGAATATAACCGCGATCCTTGCAACGATCATCAATCTTCTGGTGTGTCTCATATTCTTTGCGGTAAGCATCATACCGTCAACAGCTGACGACTATACCGCTCTTGACGGCATTCTTGGCGGAACATGGTTTATCCTTTTGGGAAGCACCGTAGCGTTTATTGCTTCCGCATTCATAAACAACCTTCTTAACTGGCTTATAGGAAAATGTTTCAGAAAAAATCCGAACGGTAAGCTCGCATTTATCGCAAGCTCGTATATATCAACGTTTATCGGACAGTTTGCCGACAACATCATTTTTGCGGTAATAGTTTTTGTTTTTTTTGCGCCCATTTTCTGGGACGGTTTTCACTGGACGCTCATTCAGTGTGTCACATGCGCACTCACGGGTGCGGTAGCAGAGCTTCTGATGGAAGTATTATTCTCCCCCATCGGCTACAGAATAACAAAAAAATGGCGTGAAGACAACGTTGGTAAGGAATACTTTGAGTTTATAGGAAAAGAGCAATAACAATGAAAGTTCTGATCACGGGAACATCCCGCGGAATAGGCAAAGCTGCCGCCGTTTATTTCCTCGAAAAGGGCCACACGGTTATCGGTATTGACAGGCATGAAAAAACCATAGAGCATCCTCTATACTCACATTATGTCTGTGATATCAGAAATACGGAAATGCTGCCCGATGTATGCGGAGTGGAAATCCTTGTAAATAACGCAGGGACGCAAAATGAAAATGATATAGACACTAACCTGAAAGCGCTTATTAAAGTAACGGAAAAATATGCGCTTCAGCCGCAGATCAGATCTGTGCTTAATATCGGTTCCGCATGCGCGCATACCGGTTCAGAATTTCCCGAATACTGCGCAAGCAAGGGCGGAGTACTGGCATACACAAAAAACGTTGCGATAAGGATTGCGCAATACGGAGCGACCTGCAACAGCATAGACCCTGGAGGGGTAATCACTGAACTTAACGAATGTGTTATTAATTCCGCAGAACTCTGGAATAAAGTAATGGATGAAACACCGCTGAAAAGGTGGGCTACCCCGGAAGAAATTGCAGAGTGGATATATTTTATGACCGTAACGAACAGATTCTGTACGGGACAGAACATAATTGTTGACGGCGGCGAATCGATAAACTTCCATTTTATCTGGAAAGAACAGTAAAACGCTGATAAATAATTCGGAGGTATGAATATGTATCTGAGACATCTTTATCCGTCCCCAACGATATTTGCTGAAGACGAATCAGAAAAATTCGTTTTCGGTTCGCAGGTCAACGCTTACATGAGCGGACTATCCGCCGATTGTGCAGAGCGAGTAAAAGCACTCTGGAAAAGTTTTTCATTTACATCTTCAACACTTACGCTGGTCGAAAAGGGCAATGGATTCTGTTTCGGTACAGGCGAAGCCGAAGCCACTCTGAATGACGCAGATACTTATTCCGTTAAAGTAAAAGCATCAGGCATATCGGTAGCAGCGCGATCCGAACAGGGACTGATGGACGGAATAAAAACGTTGGTCCAGCTGATATGCCCCGTTGAGCTTGCAAACGGGAAAGAGTCTTTCTATATTTCATCGGCGGAGATTCATGACTCGCCCGCTATCGCCTTCAGAGCTGTCCACATCTGCATTTTTCCCGAATCAAAGCTTTATAACATCGAAAAAGCGATCCACCTTGCCGGATTTCTGAAAATGACGCATATAATTCTCGAGTTCTGGGGAACATTCCGATACGAATGTCTTCCCGAGCTGTCATGGAAAGACAGATCATATTCACGATCCGATCTTTCAGCGCTTGTTGATATTGCCCGAAGCTACGGCATGGAGATCATTCCCATGGTAAACCATTTCGGACATGCCTCACAGTCAAGGAGCACTTACGGAAGGCACGTCACGCTCAACAGCAATCCGCGTTTTGCACGTCTGTTTGAACCGGACGGATGGACATGGTGTCTTTCAAACCCCGACACATATAAACTATTGAGTGAAATGCGAGCTGAAATGACAGAATTCTGCGGCAAAGGCAGTTACTTTCACCTGGGGTTTGACGAAGCCGCATCATTTGCGACCTGTGACAGATGCAGGAAAAGAGTTCCTCATGTGCTTCTTGCAGAATTTCTGAACAGACTTACCGATGATTTATGGAAAACGGGACGTCGCCCGATAGTCTGGCATGATCAGTTCATTCGAAGGTCCGATTTCGGAGAAGGACCCATAATAGCGAGCGGAGATTATCAAAACACCGCTGCAGCGATTGATCTTCTGGATCGAAGGATCATAATCGCAGACTGGGAATACGGATATACAGACGGATTCAACGTTACCACCGAGGTATTTATAAAGAAGGGATTCGATACCGTAATATGTCCGTGGGACAATCCCGAAAACGTGATTTCGATTGCTAATGACGTCAAACGTCTCAACGCATACGGTATCATACTGACAACATGGGATCATCTGCCTATGTGGCTCAAAAAAGCAACATTCTCGGCGGAACAGGTCTGGAACAGCAATCCCGGCAGATTTTATTCCGATATCGAAAGCGCATATATTCTCAGAACTCTTTATCCCACACAGGGAGATTATGAATCCTCGGGATGGAACCTGAACGAAGTACTCCAGTAAAAATAAAAAATATCCTTCCGTACTCAATACGGAGGGATATTTTCTTATTTATCTGATGTTTTCAGCGCATTCAACGGGCGCTGTTGCCCCATTCACGGTTCGGGCGGTCGCTCATTTCAAGAACAAGCTCGCCCCCGGCAACGATGTCTTTATGATCTATGAAAGCAGAGTCAAGATAACGTCCGTTGACTTTTGCCGATCTGATATATTTTTTACCGCTGCCCGTTCCTTCAGCACGTATAACGAATGTTCCTCCGTTGACCTTTATGCTGATATCGTCAAATATCGGAGAAGAAATTGCATACTCTGATTTACCGGGGCATACGGGATACAGACCTATTGCTGAAAATGCGAACCACGAAGACATTGCTCCGCCATCCTCATCTCCGCAGACGCCGAGAGGAGAATTTGTAAACCACGTTTCCATGATCGTTCTCAAACGTCGCTGAGTCATCCATGGTTTACCGCAGTAATTATAAAAATACGGGATATGAAAACTCGGTTCATTGCCCATGCAGAACATACCCATAAGTCCGGTTGAGTCCGGAAACTGACGGAGGAACGTATACTTGTTGGGCAGGCACGGAGTTGTAAAAAGCTCGTCAAGACGGTCGCAAAGCTTTTCTTTTCCGCCCATAAGAGAAGCAAGGCCATCGACGTCGTGCCAGACAGAGAAATTAAATGTATAGGCGTTGCATTCAGCAAAATAAGCGCGTCCCCCCTGCCCTCCGCTCAGCATCGGATCGTAATCCTTTATCCACTCGCCTTTTATGTTTTTCGGAGCCATAAAACCGATCTCCTTATTGTAAACGTTCACATAGTTTTTAGAACGTTTCATAAAAAGCTCATAATCCTCTTCTTTACCGAGATATTTGGCTATCTGCGCCACACACCAGTCATCGTATGCATGCTCAAGAGTGACAGCTACGCACTGACGGTTTTCAAAATCGTGAACCTCGGGTATATATTCCTCTTTATCGGGCTCAAGTCCAGGGAAATAGCCATTTTCAAAATAGCATCTGTCAAGTTCGGTAGCAGGCTTATCTGCGACCCACGGCAGCATGGTAATCTGCGTTGCGTTTCTGTAAATTCCCTCGTATGCTGTTTCATAATCGGTCTCTATACCTTTTGCAAGTCCATCCGCAAAAAGTGCCGCCGCATGAAAACCGAGCATTACCGGAGAATCGCCCTCAAAACCCGGGAACGATGGCATTGCCCCGGACTGACGATACATTTCGACATAGCTGTCAAGCATTTGTTTATGATTTTCCGGCTCAAGGAGGAGTTGAAGGGGATGCATCGATCTGAAGCTGTCCCAAAGCTGATCGCCGCAATAAAAGTAAGATCCTTGATGAATTTTTTTATCATAACCGGAATAGTATTCGCCGTATTCGCTCATATCAGTCATCTTGCCGAAAGAACGGTAAAGAGATGTATAATAAACGGTTTTCATATCTTCCGAACAACCGTTTACTTCGACCTTGCCAAGAAGCTCGTTCCAGATACGTTTTGATTCTTCAACGATTTTTTCAAAGGATTTATTTCCGATTTCTTTTTTGTATATTTCAAAGGCCTTATCATAAGAAATATTTGACACTGCCGCAAATACAACGCACGTTTCCGGGATATTAGATACTACGGCTTCATTTCCGTTGACCGACATACAGGCGTTCTTGGGAAGTCTTATAATGATATAAATATTATGAGCTTCACGGATTTTAAGCAAAATAAATCCATCTTCAGCGTTTATTTCATCAATTTGTTTTGAGCGAATAAAAAACCTTTCTGCGCCGGTTGATTTATAAGCGTAGCAGTTTTTTGTTGCAGACGCCTCAACCATGATATCGGGATCCTCGAGTAAAACGCCGTAAGAATAAGGATGCGAGCTTACTGTTCCCATATCAAATTGAGAAACAGAGTCTTCAAATTTTCCAGCGTTTTGATTGGCAAACATTATTTCAAGAGGTCCGACAGGGAATGAGACGATTTTTTCAGAAAAGAAGTAGTCGTGCTGAACAGGAGAAACATTGGGGAATATCTGCGCTGCTCCGTGAGGAAGCATTACTTTGGGACGCGTTCCGGTAAGAAGATGTCCTACCGTGCCGATATAGGGATTTACGTATTCTGCAGGGGTCTTGTTTTTCATGATCATACACTCCGTTCCGGTTAAATTTATAGGAAAAATATCAGGATAATAAACAACCTTTCGTCACAGTTTTATTTGCGGTACAACAAATTGTATCAAAAATATAATAATATACCATAACAATCGGGATTTGTCAAGAAAAGGCACTTTGAGCATGCATTACGAAAATGCAGAAAAAAAAGGCAGTTCGCAATGCAGACTGTCTGTTGATTGTAATTAACCGTATAATTATCATTCGCAATCGGACAGAACGGTGTAATGTCTGTGTCTGTCTTCGGAGAAAGAACTAAAAAGACCCTTCTCTATTTCCTCCCACGTCAGATCTTTTTCATCGGTCAGAACATACCGGCTGTATTCAGAATAAACGGAATCTGCAGGCAAGCTGCCGGTATAATGGTTTAAATACCTGAATGAACCGCTGTAATCTGTTTCGGAAAGGTCGGATCTGCGGACAGTCAATGAAAATGATTCGCCGTCAAATTCAAGCAAACAGAAAAAGAGATGAGGATAAGAATCTTTCTCTGACTCGTATAGTTCCGGTGAAACATGTTTTTCATCAAGTGTGTAATAATGTGCGATACCGACAGAACAAGGTGTATTTTTGTCAACGTTTTCAAGGAACTTTGCCCATGTGTCATCGCCTGACGTAAACTCCATTCCCTCGCAAACGGCAATTTTGTTTTCTTTTGCCCATAAAAGAGCATCATCAGCCGACAGGAGCGGGAAAGCGTCGTTTGAAACAGTTTCTTTTGAACAGGATACCATTAAAACAACGATTAACATAGAAACGAGCGCCGCCAACATTTTTTTCATTTAAGAATACCTCCCATATGATGCTTTTACTGATACCGATTATAAGTATAATTGGCACTTGTTACAGAAAAATCGCACAAATCGAACAAAAGTATAACCAATATTATTGTAAACACATTTTTTTTCGTTTTATCTATTGACTTTTTTTTCAGATATAATATAATAAACCTATAAGATATGCCCGATCTTTCGGCATAGACCATGGCGTCAGAGAAAATACATCAGGTTTCTGAAAGGAAGATGAAAATGAAAAGGCCCTCGTATTTAATATCTGCGGTTATGATACTGCTCGTCCTTGCATTTTGCATCACATCATGCGACGGCGCAGCACAGATAAAGGAGACAATAAAAATGACATCTCTTACACTGAACAAGAGTGTTTTGGCACTCGGAAGGAATATGTCATACGGTCTTTCGGCGATATACGGTCCGGATCGCTCATGGCCAAACGGAATAATCTGGTCGAGCGACAACGAGGAGGTATGCACCGTTGACCAGAATGGCGTGATCACAGGTGTCGGTACGGGAAAAGCGACCGTAACGGTAAGCTCGGAAGCATATCCGGAAATAAAAGCCGAATGTGAGGTTGATGTGATGACCGCCTATTTCGTCTCGCCTGACGGAAACAATGAGACAGGAGACGGAACTGCGGAAAATCCATTTTTGACAGCCGAAAAGGCACGAGATACGATAAGAAGTCTTGATAATATCCCTCAGGGCGGTGTTGCGGTATTTTTCAGAGCGGGCGAATATGATCTTGACGAAACCCTTCTTCTTACTCCGGCTGATTCAGGAAAAGAAGGCAGTCCCGTTGTTTATACTGCTTACCCTGACGAAAATGTTAATATCGTTTCAAAAGAACATATAACCGGATGGCGCAAGCTGACTGACGATGAGCTCGGATCGGATATTTTCGGAATGAGCGACACTGCAAAGAAAAACGTATATACCGCGGATATCCCTCAGGGATGGCGTTTTCACTATCTTTATGTCAACGGCAAGAGTATGCAGAACTCACGCATGATAGAATCGACAGACTGGGAAAGCGACTGGCCGAGAGCAAAAGCGACAAGCAGAGATTACGGCACGGAAGGGCTTAAAGCAAGGTTTGAAAAGGGCACTTTCGAAGGTCTTGGGGGCTGGGAAGACATAGAACTCAAGCTGCTCACAGCGATATGGTGGAACGTAAACGCCCCGCTGACAAATGTGGACGTTGATAGCAGCATAGGATACATACAGTCGAAAATAACATCTTTCTACCCCGACTTTTCAAGCTGGGGCGGTCAGTATAACGTAATGAACACGCCGAAATATCTTGACTGCGAAGGAGAATGGTGCGTTGATTCTGTTCGCGGTAAAGTTTATTACTGGCCTGAAAACAGCGAAAACCCGAACGATGCGGATATTTTCGCACCGAAGCTTTACGAGCTTGTAAGGCTGCAGGGAGACGAGGAAGAGGACGGCTGGGAAAAGCAGGTTGAATACGTTTATTTCCGCGGCCTTAATTTCCTGTATTCCGACCGTATTCCGGAAACAGAATATGACCCAGAATGGTTAACAAGAAACGCAGAAAGCCCCGACGGAATGATCTTTATGGAAGGGGTAAAGAACTGCGCTGTTGAAAACTGCGTAATCGGTTATTCTGGCGCACAGGGAATAGTTCTTAACCATTACGCTCAGAATTGCAGTATCACCGGCAATGAAATAGCCCACTCCTCTTCAGGCGGTATATATCTGACGGGATACGGACCCGGAACGAAAGACCTTAACAAAAATCACTATATTGCGAAAAACCATATTCACCACACCGGTGTTGACTATATGCATTCATGCGCCGTTCAGTTTTACGGAAGCAATCATAATACAGTGGAATACAATTATTTCCACGATCTCCCCTACGCAGCTGTTTCTATAATCGGAATGGCGTGGTCTCAGATGAAAGAAGGACCGAGCTACAGAGATACAATAAATACGTACGGCGAAAATGCAACGATGTATAATCCTCGCTGGGATGAAATCGACAGAGATTCGATAAAAACATATACCGACTCACACAAGTATATGCACTCGGGAAACAACATCACGCAATACAACATTATAGATGACTATATGCAGACAATGCGTGACGGAGGATCTCTTTATGCATGGTGTTCGGGCGGAGACAAAACGTGGCAGTTCAACGTAGGGTCACGAGAATTTACAGACGACTGGGCCGTACGTGCTATACACATGGATGACTATGACGGACTGAATTATTTATATAAAAATCTTTTCCACGCAAACGGCGCGACAGACAACAGCCACACGAACGGAACGAACGGCGGACGCGGTGACGGAGGCAAGACCGATCTTGACGTATGGGACGATACTCTGAGCGATAATACGTGGAAAGAAAATATTATCACGCCTTACGACTTCCCCGAAGGTTATCTAGAACTGCGAGCGCTCATCAGTAAAACCGCAGGCGGCTGGCGCAGCGAATTGCCCGGTGCAATAAAAACGACCGCAGACGGTATACTTGCGGAAGCGACGATCATGCTTGACGCTTCCGGAATAACCTCCGAAAGTGCGGATGGAGCGGGAGTATGGAATTCGCTTACAGGCGGATATTCCGCTCAGCCGGGAGACGCGGACACAATGCCCGATACCGTAATATACAAAAGCTTCAACGCACTGCGCTTTGAAAAAGGAAAATCAATTAAACTCAGCGATGTTGAAGGCCTTTGCGGAACGTCTGGAATAACGGTAGTAACGGTAAGCCGTGATGCTGTAAACGAAGAAGACGAACCATACCTTTTGCAAATCAAAGGCAATGACGGTAAGAGCAGCGTGTGTTTGCGCGTTACAAAAAACGATGTAAGAGTAAAAACGGACGGCCCCTTTACCGAGGTAGAAAGAACTGTTCCTGAAGAAGGTTTCACCTCCACCGTTTTTGTTGCGGACGGAACAAAGAAAGCTCTCTATATTGACGGAATTGAGACAACCACTTTCGAAGATGAAGGCAAACTGTTATCCGGCGACAAAGCAGAAATACAGATCGGCGATTTCAACGGAGAGGTCTGCGAAGTATTTGTATTTTCAAGAGCGCTGAATGAAGAAGAGATATTTACCGTAAACAACTATCTGAAAGAAAAATTCTTTACGGCAGAAGATCCTTCCGTTAACTATGAACTTGACGAGAGCACAGGTAAAAGCACTGTAACCATCGACTGTGAAACTCACGGGGCGACAGTATACTATACTTTGGACAGGTCGGAACCCGACAGGAACTCGACCAGATACGAAGGCCCGTTTACTATCGAAGGAACAGCGGTTTTGAGATGCATTGCCGTAAAAGACGGATGGTCAGACAGCCGCCAGGTCAGCAAGGTAATAGGTGTGACTGCATCTGTTCCGGCTGAAAACCTGCTGATTCATCTGGATGCAGCAGACGCCCCCGTTCAGGTAGGCAGCAAGGTTGACGAACTGATATCCAGGGTTAACGGTTATACGGCAAAACAAAGCAATGCAGGAAACAAACCTACGCTTGTAGACTGCGGAGGTTTTTACGCTTTGAGTTTTGACGGTGACGATTTAATGATAGTCAACGATTTCCTTAATCTTGAAGGGCATACCTCTATCACAGTGGCAGCTGTAAGCCGCTGCAACGAAAAGTCTGCCGCGGGAGACGGATGGTGCAACCGTCAAAGTCTGATAATGATAGATGAGTCTGGAGGATATGGAGCGATATTTGTCGGATCATACCGTGAGGAAATACGTGCCAGATTCGGTATAGGCACCGGAAATAATTTCGATTCACATACCGTTCAGATAAAACGTTCGGCTCCCATCGAAGGATTTACGTCGACAATTTTTATCAAGGACGGCAAACAGCAGTCTGTTTATGCTGACGGCGAACTCGTTTTCAGCGAAGAAAACGGCAGAGACAAGATATACAACACCTCGAATACCGATTTGAGGATCGGAACAGGTATAAGCGGATTCAACGGAGAGATCGCCGAACTTCTGATTTATGATTCGGCACTTACCGAAGAACAGGTAGCCTCGATAAACAGATATTTCGAAACAAAATATTTCGGTGAGACCGCAGATAATTAACAGAAAAAAATATAATACCTCTTTTGCCTCGGCAGAAGAGGTATTTATTTTAAAAAAATCAGAGAAAAAACGAATAATATTCACCTGTATATACACGAAAATTAAGAGCAGATATAGTCAGTAATAAAAAATATTACATTTTATATCCCGGAATATGTGCTTCATATGATCGTGAAACCGTTGCAAATCAGCGCTTTTTCTTCATTTTGCCGTATTATTCCGCATTATTACAAAAATGACGGATTTTTAATAACAGTATTGACAAATCCGTATTTTTATGATATATTATGATTTATAGTATTACAAACCCGTTTTGAAACGGAGATCAGGAGAATATCCACGGCGATTGATAGTTCCGGATGGATCTGAAGATCGGGAAAGGTCCTTAAAATGAGCACAAAAACATTCTTTTATATATTAAAACGTATCCTGTTGGCGATACTGACTGTCTGGGTGGTTATAACGGTAACGTTTTTTGTTATGCACGCCGTTCCGGGAGGTCCGTTTTTGGGAGAGAAAGCGATTTCCGAGCAGGCGCTTGCGGCACTCGAAGCGAAATACGGTCTTGATAAGCCCCTTCTTGAACAGTACGGAACATATCTTGGCGATATAGTAACGAAATTCGATTTCGGTCCTTCTCTGAAACACAGAGGAAGAACGGTAGTTGATATAATATTAGACGGTTTAAAGACTTCGGCTCAGCTCGGTCTTATAGCAGCATTTTCTGCGCTGGTATTCGGAATCGTTCTCGGTTCCGTAGCTGCATTGAGGCGAAACAAACTGATAGACAGAGTAATAATGGTTATCACGACTGCCTTCGTGTCGATGCCATCGTTTATTATGGGAACGATCCTACTGCTTCTTTTCGCCGTACTGTGGCCGATTTTCCCTGCGAACGGAGAAACCGCGGCAGGACTTGTAATGCCCATTATCACACTTGCTCTTTACCCTACCGCTTATATCACACGTCTTACCAGATCATCTATGCTTGACGTGCTCGGACAGGATTATATCCGCACCGCAAAAGCAAAAGGCGTTTCGGGGCCTAAAATAATATTCGGACACGCACTCAAAAACTCGTTGATACCCGTAATAACTTATTTCGGACCGATGCTGGCGTATATTGTAACAGGGTCACTTGTTGTTGAACGTATATTCGGAGTCAAGGGGTTGGGAGAAGCGTTCGTAACCAGTATAACAAACAGAGATTACCCGCTTATCATGGGCACCACGATCATCCTTGCAGCACTTATAGTAATAATGAACCTTGTAAGCGATATTTTATACAAAGTTGCGGATCCGCGCATCAATCTTGAATAAAGGAGGAACGATCAATGAAAAAGAACCCGTTTTCACTTCATATCGATGTTGACTCGTTCCTTCCCGCATCAAACGAAGAAAAAGAATATATGGTGCAGATGCGCAATTCTTCTACATTCTTTAAAGACGGTATGAAACGGCTGATGAAAAACAAAGTTGCCGTTGTAAGTTTTATTATTATAGTTACTCTTACTCTCACCTGCATCATTCTTCCGTTTTTCTGGCCGTATTCATATGAGCAGATGCTCGGTATGGGCAAATACGGAAAGATGGACTCCTCTTATAACAATCTTGCTCCCTTCCAATACGGAACTACGGAGCTTCAGCGAATCGAAAACGGCGAAAAGATTTTTCCGCATATATTCGGAACCGATTCGCACGGCAGAGACTATCTTATCAGAATAGTTTACGGAATGCGCGTATCACTTTCTGTTGGTCTTTTTGCCAGTATAATAGTTCTGATAATAGGCGTAATAGTCGGTTCTGTTTCAGGATATATAGGCGGAACCGTTGACATTATCATTATGAGAATAGTTGATATTATTTATTCTCTGCCCGATATGTTAATGGTAATTTTGCTTGCGTCCGTCCTTAAACTCACTCTGGGAAACGCACTTGTAGGAACGGTATTTGAAAAAATCGGCGGGAACATACTCAGTCTTTTCATTGTTTTTGCATTACTTTACTGGGTTTCCATGGCAAGACTCATACGCGGCCAGATACTTTCGCTTCGTGAGCAGGAATACGTGCTTTCAGCAACGTCATCCGGAGCCAAGAGCGGATGGATAATAAGAAAGCATCTTATTCCCAACAGCATAAGTGTAATTATTATTTCAACAGCATTGCAGATTCCGAGCGCGATCTTTACCGAAAGTTATCTTTCCTTCCTAGGTCTCGGCGTAAATGCACCTATGCCCTCTCTCGGTTCACTTGCGTCTGACGCACTGAACGGAGTTTCATCCTATCCATACAGACTGTTCATTCCGGCCATCGTTATATCGCTGATTGTTCTTTCACTGAATCTTTTCGGTGACGGTCTTCGCGATGCGTTCGACCCGAAGATCAACGGTTAGGAGGGCGGTAAAACATGGCATTGCTTGAAGTTAAAAATTTACAGACATCTTTTTTCACCGACGCAGGCGAAGTACGTGCAGTAAACGGAATATCCTTTCAGCTTGACAGAGGTAAGATTTTAGGGATCGTTGGAGAGTCCGGTTCCGGTAAATCGGTTACTGCTTATTCAATCATGCAGATACTCGCATCGACGGCACAGATAAAAGAAGGCTCTTCGATTAAGCTTGACGGTCGTGAACTTGTAGGCGCAGGCGAAAAAGTAATGAAAGACGTAAGAGGAAACAAGGTCTCTATTATCTTTCAGGACCCGATGACATCGCTGAACCCCACTTATACCATAGGTCATCAGCTGATGGAAGCAATAATGCTTCATACTCCACGAAACAGAAAACAGGCAAGAGAACGCGCTATAGAGATGCTCAAGCTTGTCAATATAAACGAACCTGAAAAGAGGATGAAGCAGTACCCCTATGAACAGTCAGGCGGAATGCGGCAGAGAATCGTAATTGCCATGGCGCTTGCATGCGAGCCCGATATTCTGATCGCAGACGAACCGACAACCGCGCTTGACGTTACCATTCAGGCTCAGATACTTGATCTGATGTCGTCTCTGCAAAAAGAACTTGGAATGGCTATAATCATGATAACTCACGACCTTGGTGTTGTAGCGCAGATGTGCGATGAAGTTATAGTAATGTATGCCGGCTCAATATGCGAACAGGGAACGGCAGACGAGATATTCTATAACCCGAGGCATGAATATACAAAGGGACTGATGCGTTCGATCCCGACTACGGAAAACGACGGACAGCAGCTTCAGCCTATATCGGGTACTCCGATCGATCTGCTGAATATGCCCGATGGATGTCCCTTTGCGCCCAGATGCGACGCTGCTATGAAAATTTGCATTAAATGCTGCGCAAAGCCTATGGATATAAATGAAAATCACCGGGCGGCATGCTGGATGAACGTAAAAAAAGCCGTTGAAGACGGAAGTATCACTGTTGACGAGATAAACAAGGGAGAGGAGAATTCCGAAAATGAGTGAAACAGAAAAAAGCGGCACTCCCCTTCTTGAAATAAAGGACCTGAAAGAATACTTCAATATAAATATCGGAATGTTCCGTACAAAACCGCTGAAAGCTGTTGACGGCGTTTCATTTTCGATAAATAAAGGCGAAACGCTCGGGCTTGTAGGAGAATCAGGCTGCGGAAAGACGACGGTAGGACGCACCATAATGCATCTGTACAAACCGACCGGCGGAGAAATCTTTTTTAACGGAAAAAAAATCGAAACGAAGCAGGATATCAACGAATTCAGAAAAAAAGCATCGATAGTCTTTCAGGACCCATACTCCTCTCTTAACCCGAGGATGACGGTATCTGACATTATCGCGGAGCCGCTGGATATCCACAAGCTTTATTCCTCCAAGGCGGAGCGCAACGAAAAGATTTTGTCGCTGATGGAAAACGTTGGATTGACGAGCGAGCACGCTTCAAGGTATGCTCATGAATTTTCCGGTGGTCAGAGGCAGAGGATAGGAATTGCCAGAGCCTTGGCAATAGACCCCGAGTTTATTGTTTGCGATGAACCGGTTTCAGCGCTTGACGTTTCAATTCAGGCGCAGGTAATAAATATGTTCGGCGAGCTTCAGAAAAAACTCGGATTGACGTATCTTTTTATCGCGCATGACCTTCTTGTCGTCCGACATATAAGCGACAGAATAGCTGTTATGTATCTTGGAAAGCTTGTTGAGCTTGCAGATGCAAAAGAAATATACGACCATCCGCTTCATCCTTACGCAAAAGCTCTGATTTCAGCAGTTCCTTTGCCCGATCCTAAAATTGCAAGGGCAAATAAAAGAATTGCTCTCGGCGGAGATATACCGAGTCCTCTCAATGCACCGTCCGGCTGCCCGTTCAGAACAAGATGTCCTTACGCTACGGATGTATGCAAAGAATCAATGCCTCCGCTCGAAGAAGTATCCAAAAATCACTTTATCGCATGCCATCGCACGGCGGAAATCAATTAATTAAGTTCTTTACGCACGGGAAGGGGTGCAATGCTTCCCGTGTATAATGAAGATACATCTTATAAGATAATTAAAAAGAAAGGAAAACACTAAATGAAGAAGTTTTTAGCAATTGCGCTTGCTTTACTTATGTGCCTCGGCATTCTTGCCGCATGTTCAGGTGAAGGCGAAACAAAGCAGGACGTAAAAATCAGCAATTTCCCCACGCTTACTTACCTTTACAACACAAGTGACGGTCACAAGGCGATCGGCGAATACATTCAGGCCGCTCTTGCAAATGCAGGCATTACAATTAACCTTGAAAACCAGGAATGGGGAACATTCCTCAACACCCGTAAAGACGGCAACTACTCCATTGCACGTAACGGTTGGCTCGCCGACTACAACGACCCGATCTGCTTCCTCGATATGTGGACAAGCAACTCGGGCAACAACGATATCCAGTACGGTAAAGGCGCTCATGCAAACCTTGCTATGTATGACCTCGACCTTACTCCTTACGGATACGATACAAAAGTTGAAGACGGAACATGGGCACAGACATATGACGTTCTCATTGCAACGATCAAAGGCTGCACTAACACCGAAACACGTTATGCTCTTATGCACCTTGCAGAAGACATGCTGATGGATACCGGATGCATTGTTCCTCTTTACTTCTACACAGACCTTTACATGATTGACGACTCCGTAAAAGGCTTCTTCTCGAATCCTCTCGGATATAAGTATTTCATGTATACTACAATTGATGGCAAAGATACTATAGACGTTTGCCTTGCTTCCGAACCGGACACTCTTGACCCTGCTCTTAACAGTGCCGTTGACGGTGCAACAATGCTTGCTCACCTGTTCTCCGGTATAGCTAAATGGGCTCAGGACAGCAACGGCGCTCTTACAATCCTTCCTGACTGCGCTACAGACCTTCCCGAAGGTGTTCTCAACGAAGATGGCACAGTAACTTACACCTACACTCTTAAAGATGGTCTTACATGGTCCAACGGCGATCCCCTCACCGCTTCTGACTTTGTATTTGCATGGAACCGTGCTGCATCTCAGGCACTTGGCGCAGACTACGGATATATGTTCGAAGTTATCAAAGGTTATGGAGACGTTGCCTCAGGTGTCGAAGGCGCTAAACTCGCTGTAGAAGCTCCCGATGACAAGACTCTTGTTGTAACTCTTGCAAACTCAATCTCTTACTGGAATGAGCTTCTTGCGTTCCCGACATACTACCCTGTTCATCAGGCTACAGTAGCTTCTGAATCATGGGCAACAGATCCTTCTACTTATGTTTGCAACGGTCCTTACACAATGGCCGGCTGGGAACATGGCAGCATAATCACCCTTACTAAAAACGACAGCTTCCACAACGCTGCAGAAGTTACAATGCCTACGATCAAGTGCCATCTTTCCGATGACTCCAACAACATGCTTGCTAACTTCAAGAACGGCACATGGCTGCTTATCGATGACGTTCCCACAAACGAGATCGCAGCTCTTAAAACAGATTATCCGAACGAATTCGTTGTTGCCGGTCAGATCGGTACTTACTACGTTTGCTGGAACATCAATGAAAGAATTCTTCCTGCCGACAGCACACTTGAAGGCGTAGAAGCTGAAACAGCTCAGGCTGAAATCCGCAGAGCTATATCGCTTCTTTTCGATCGTAACTACATAGTAAACGATATCGCTCAGGGCGGACAGGTTCCTGCATCCTCATTTGTAGCAATGGGTATGACAAACCCCGACGGAACTCAGTTCTATAAGACAGCTCACAGCACAAACGATGCTTTTGACGGCTACTACGACGTAAGCGAAGCAGCTTTCGAATCCAACGTAGATAAAGCTCTCGAAGTACTCACGAAATACTATAAATAATAGCACTGTTTGACCTCGGCATTTAAGATAACATTGCACATAATAAGCTTAAATGCATACAGGCAATCATAATGCCAGGATTCCTCCTCTGTTGAGGAGGAATCCTTTATTTAATCAATAAATATCGTCGGTCAGATAAGAGAAAAAATGGCGCGCTTCGTGCACCTGAAATCAACGAATTCACAAAAAGTTCACACCGGACATATTGACCTTTTTCTTAAAATGTGATATAATATTTAAGCGTTGAAAAACAGATGAATTTAAACGCTGGTGTGGCTCAATGGCAGAGCAGCTGATTTGTAATCAGCAGGTTGATGGTTCGACTCCGTTCACCAGCTCCACCGGACTGTATTCATCCGATAAAAATGAATATTTGGGGGAATTCCCGAGTGGCCAAAGGGGGCAGACTGTAAATCTGTTGTCAGTGACTTCGGTGGTCCGAATCCACCTTCCCCCACCAGAAAAAGGACTTGCATCGCAAGTCCTTTTTCAATGAAGTCGCCCCTTGCGGGGCTAATGAAGACGCTTCGCTAATGAAGAAATGAAGACGCTCCCTGCGGTCGCTAATTAAGGAGCGGGGCGACTTCGCTTCATTAGGCGGCGTCGCCGCCGTCTTCATTAGTGAGCGAAGCGAACGACTTCATTAGGCGCTTTGCGCCGTCTTCATTAACTCCTGTATTTCATGTTCTCTTGACTTCGTAACAATTATATTGCGGTTATGATTTGTCATCTTTTAACCGATGCCGCTTTCTTTTTTAATATAACAATGATAACGACTGCGATTATGACGGCGGCGGCTGCGGGGATTATTATGAACAGCGGATTGAATTTGCCCGTTTTTGTGACGTCTTTAGCGCCGGTATCCGGCTTTTTCGTTTCGGGAGCGTTGGTCGCCGCGTCCGTTACGGTCTGTGTATCGGTCTCCGTTTCGGCCTCGGATTCCGTCCCGGTTTCCGTCTGCGCCTCCGTTACGGCGCTCTGTTTTTTGTATATCATGTCCGAATACATAGCCCGCGGATCGTCCGTATAGCCCTTGATCCACGCTATATC
>JAEEGL013234560.1_pt1 | contig 43290 bp, 38 predicted proteins | sample 9134231 | NCBI WGS metagenome assembly JAEEGL01 (sample SAMN16246548, study PRJNA631951) | gut metagenome | biome: gut microbiome; feature: rumen; material: fiber-attached | host: Bos | place: Iran: Karaj | collected 2018-10
CCTGTCTAAAAGCTCCTTTTCTCATTCTCCACGGTCATAATTCAAAGCAAAGCTACTAAATTATGATCGTATATCCAAATTTTCAAAGAACATTATTCTTTACACCTGGATATTCTTTATTCAGGTGCAAAGGTAAGAAAAAGCTCCTATCTTAGGAGCTAGAAAAAGCTGACGCAGATAAAACCATCCGGACATCGATATATGTCCCAAGAGACGCGGAACACTTTTATTTATCGAACACGGATAACACGAATGACACAGATAATATATACGCTTAATAAAAACCAGTGGTCATTTCTGCGTTGACCACTGGAACGGATAACACGGACGCCTTGACCAAGATTTTTTTACGTTAATGGCCGTATAATGGACCGTTAATAGGACCCTCTCGGTCCCCCTGCTTAGGGGGATGATCTGCTTGTCCCTATTCTATCCTATCATAAATGAATGTAAAAAAAAAATTTGCAAATGGCTGGGACCTTGTCCCCAAACTGCTGATGGTGTCAGCCACCAGTGAGAACAAGTTCTCCCCGTTGCCTATCACCCTCACCAGCGCACATTCACGAATGTGCAGCCATCTCCAAAGATAAAAATGCCCCCAATCTCTTGGAGGCAGACAAAAGGCTGAAGCCATAAAAACCATCCGGATCCTACAGATAGTTGAGGAAAAAGATGAAAAATGGATTTGCAATGATGAGATGCTCTGATGAGCCCCTTAGCGTCTGTCATTCAATCTTCATCGATGAGCAAGCTCCCCGATGCTGATCAAATGCCACCCACCACCCCTTCTGGGCAACATCATTGCAAATCGAAAATCGTTACACCCAAAATCTTAAAAATCCCTGCTTAATCGTAATTCAATTATAGATAATCATGAACCTTTAATCATTCACCATGGACCATCATCCCGTCTCCGAACGTCTCCGACGAATCTCCGAAAATATCTCCAAACTTGTACAAGTTTCTCCGAAAATCTCCAAATATTTCGGAGAATGCCTCATAGTCTTTAAATGTCGATACGAAATATCCAAATGCATACGAATCTAATATTATTTCTAAAATAGTCTTTTAAAGATTGTACTCTGGCTCGAAATTCTTATACCTTGAGCTCTTTAATTGATAATCATCATTTACATCAATCAATAACAAAGAGATTCCTTCGCCTACATTTCCATCTAAATAACCAGCAGTATCCATGGTTTCATATAATGATCGTACATTAGAATTAACCTTTGTAGTTTCCGTCATTAATCTATGAATATCGAAAAAATCACCACCAATTCTTAGTTCATCTTTGCGACCAACTCTTTTAAGGTTATAAACACTTATCCAACTCAAATCAATGAGATACCAAATTAATCTTGACCATTCTTCTTTATCCTTTTCTGCACGACAAGTGATGACTCTTCCTTTCTGATTAATTATAAAATCATGTAAGAAATCACCAAAAGTTAGACCAGCATATAAACTAATCTGCTGTGAAGGCAAAGAATGGTATATTCGTAATTGATGATTCGGGAGTTTCCTACAAGCCAACGCATACTGCGCTCCCTGACGTGGAGACTTAGGGTATATATCAAATGTTGTCTTCACACCTTTTTGGGAGCAATCAAATAGTGGCCAATGCTGATACAAATATAATTGCTCGAGTTCTCCTTTATCATTAATGTAGTGATTGTCCTTGCTGTTATCATGCATCTTAATTTGAAAGATTGCTGCATTAAAAGTTTCTATGCCTCCTATCTTTTGGCGGCTTACGACTAACAAATCACCTATCTCTCTTGATGTAAATGCCCCATTAATTGAAAAATGGGCTTTGGGCTTTTGATGGATAAAACAACCTCCAAAACGCACTCCGAGTGTTGATGGTATAGCTTTGTTTAACATCCCTGGTAATTCTGTTACCAAAGCATCGGTGATTTCAGGTTCATGAAGTTGCTGTATGTTTATTTTACACCGTTGCGCAACTTTAGATACAGCTTGCTCTACAAAGTAATTAATAAGTTCAGGAAAGTACATTTTATTTGCAAAAATTACATATAAGACCTTTACATATCATCGACGCCACGCCTTTCGACAAATCGCAAGAATATTCATAATTAATTAACTATACATCATTCTATACTTTACTAGCCGAACTAATTGGCCGAGCATCTACAATTATAATATCCGGAGCATAAGTTGAATTAGCCAACAAATATGTTCTATGATTAAACACATTCTGGATGTTTGTCTCATGCTTATCTTCTTCTTTAATAATTAAGAAAATGCCAAATTCAGCGGCTTCAGCTTTCATATATTTCTGCAGTTGACTTGCGTAACCATGTAATAAATCTTTATTGCTTGAACGTTTTATTTCTACTACGGTTTTTCCTTTGGTGCCTCGTGTAAATTTAAAATCCAACTCTCCCACCCCTGGATCATTTTCTCTTGTAATATCAATATCAGCCTTTGCCCCTTTAATATATGTGTCAGCGATTGAATAAAGGTATAACTGCCAATCTGTTTCATCAGGAGTTCTGTCCCTTCGGTTGAAGATTTTCCACATATAATTATTTTCGACCAGATTTTTGAATTGATGAAGGATTTTAAATACGATATCATAAATATTTTTAGGATTATTATAATCAAGAAATTGGATAATGTCAAGAGGATGCTTATCTACTACTTCTTGAAGGCGCACTGAAAGATAGTTATCCTTTTTATCTACATTGAAGTCATAAGAAATACCATTAAGATTTTTATAATAATTAACAGCAGCTAAATAACATCTCTCATTTCCTAAAATCAGTTCTTTCCATTGTGACTTTTTGTATTCATGATATTCTTTCCAATTGGCTCCAATAATCTCTGAAATCTTTTTCTTTAATTCATTATAATAATTTGCGGCTTCATCAATTTCTTCAAAGGAAGTAGCTATTGGCAAGTCTGCCAATAATACCTCTGGAACAAATAATATAGGTTTCTGGTTATAACTAGGTAAATCAATTGTTTCGTTGGTTAAGTTGCTTCTATATTTTATAGTTTCTATTTTTAATTCAGCAGCGATTCTAGCTGTATAATCATAAAAACGTTTACGTAAAATCGCAATAGCCATATCACTAATTCTATCTGCCCCAATATTATCTTCAAATAACGGCATCAAAACAAATATTTCAGGATCCATATGACCAGCCGAAATAATGTCAATTGCGCATTCTGCCAGTTGAAAAGAAATGGAGCCGCTTATCCCACTCCCTTTATTTTTAGACTTAGAGAAACCCAATCCCGTATTCGCCATCTCCGGGAATGTGAAACCTTTAACAATTTGTTTATAATACCTATCTTTCTCATTTCGAAAACGCACATGGGGAACCAAATGATAAAACAGTTTGAAATAATCAAGGAACTCTTGATAGGCATTAACGAACTCAGGTATCTCACAGTTTTTTAATAATAAAGGATAGATATGGAAAGGGGAATCCACATCTAAACATCCATCAAAAACCTTTTTATCTACAAATGATTTATGACTAATACCAAAATATTGACTATAGTATAATCCCATATCATATAAACTTAATTACTAAAGATAATATAGATGAATATAGCTCTCAAACAGTACTACTTGCAGCAAATGAAACAGTATCGCTTTCGAGCCGCGCTAAGCACCATGAAAAACACTGAACATGTTTGCAAATCGGCAGTAGTCTCAAAGCATTCAAAGAGTGTTTTAGCTCGCATTCACAAACAGCCAGTATCATTTAGAATGCTACAGCTGGTACTGTTTAGAGTGCTACAGCCGGTATTATTTGAGTGATATTATCAGTCGACACAATATTCTGGAAAAATAACCAAAGGTTCAGGCTACTATTTTTTTGGCTACGCCCTTTTTTGCTTCATAAGGGTATTATCAATTTTCTATATTTTCAAATTTTGTTAGTATCGTTTCTAGTGGATTGTCAACTAAAGCCACTTCAACCTTTTTTGATATTTCATTAAGATTAATATAAGTGTCACCTAGTAACTGATCTCTTGCATTACTCAAATCTCGGACTAACATATTATTTTGGGTTACTAGTTTTTTCATAACTTCTAAAAGATTTTTATAATCTTCTTGAAAAGAGCTAAATAAAACAACGAATCTATTATCCCCTAATAATCGGTCAAGTTCTTCAATATTTAGAATACCATTTATTACGGCTTTACTTGATAATTCATCGAAAAAAAATTTAGCTTGTTTCTTGACTTCACTAGATAGAGAATAACGGGGACTATGTAAATTGCTCTCAAGATTTTTTAAATGCAAAGGCAGCTTTTTTTTATTTTCTAATATTTCTTTAAGGTATGGAGTATAAGTTTGCTCATAAATATTTTTTATTCCATCTGAATAAAAATCCATTATTGAATATACATTCATAAAGGCCGTTAATTTATCTTCATTCTTCAGAAAAGACTGAAAAGCATCATACAATAGATTCCTATCAATAGTATGGTACCTATTAAGAGATAATAATGATATTGATTCCAAATAATCATCTCCGTATGGATTTTTGCTTGTTTTCGAACAAAAATCACTAATTGAATTACATATTTTATTAACGGAGAGTATCATAATCTTGAGATCTACGCTCAACAATTCCAATGCATTTCTACTAGCTAACTTGTTCTCTAATGACCTTAAGTCAAAAGACTTTCTTAACTGCTCACTTTGTATTCTATTAGCATTTACTTGCATCAAAAACGCAATGAAAGTCATTAAAACACCTGCTATTGCAATGAATGGCCCCATTGTGCCACCAATAGTATCTCCTATTTGACCTTTCTCAGTAAAATCCCAACGGTCTGGCAACCCTATGTATGCAGTAAAAAGAGTGGGTGCTAATAAAGCAAAGATCAAGAATACCAATGAAATAATAGCTATTACCATTGATATGGCATTTAATCGTGATACAGTCATAAGTAATAATTTAATTATGTTTACAAAAAGAATCCTGATGTTTTTTTCTGGGCTATGCCCTTTTATCTACCTCCAAGGAATGGAGGTATTTTTCTCATTGAAAGGAGTGAGCACATCGCTGATGTGCGCTGAAAAGGAATGGATGCATCTGAGGATGCTAGCATTCACAGAAGCATGCAGTTCTTTGCAGATCCAGAGACGTAGCCCCCACTCCTTTCAATGCTTTTTTTCTTTATATTTATTTTATCTCAGGTCAAGCAATTATTTTAAAAATCATTTTTCTGCGATAGCTATTTTCGATTTATTGAAGATGATAGCCCGTTAGGGTGATGGTTCATTTGAGAGCAGCAGAGGAAAGCTTGCTTTCAAATGCTGAAATCAAAAGAAGCATCAAAACTGTCATCAGACAGTTTCATCTTCGATAAATCTATTTTTCATCTTTTTTTAATAGACTCATTCAGATTTTTATAATTCATTTTTCTGCGATAGCTATTTTCGAGAGGAATGAATGTAGACCCGATAGGGTGCTGAATGCGTTAGAACTGGCTGACAGGAGCTCGCTCATGGCAGACAGAGCTAACTCATACAGCAGATGCTCTATCAAGTTGCATCTCATTCATTCTTCTCCATTTTTCGCCTTCTTACTGGTATCTGATATTGGAAGGTCATCTGACAACCAAGATTGTTGCCAAGTAGCTCACCTCGATCAAACCCTGCTGCTACCCGTATAGAATAATGATCATGAAAACTATACGTCATCTCTCCCATCATGCTGAGATTCTCCTGCGGATAAAGATATGGGCTGCTATAGGTTCCCCATCCTTTCTGCCAACTGCATAGCACTCGATAGCGGAGATTACTTAATAGATTACCGGACATTCCGAAATTCCAGGCATAGAAACGATTATCCCTGATAGTCAAAGAGCCATCCGTATTATAGATTGGAGAACGATACAGAGGATTACCCATCACCTGCCCCCAATGACTCCATCCTGGATATTGGCCATGATTATAATAACTATCTATTCCGCCTAAATGGTCACTTATACTTTTTGTATGATCATGATAAATAGGACCACTCTGATATCGTGTATTCAGAAACTCGACAACAACTCCATCAATCCACTGATAGGTCTTCAATTTCAGTTCGCCTCCTATCATAATATCTTTCAAAGGATAGAGTAGATATCTATTCTTCTCCCAAGTATCCCAATCTTTTCCAGAACCATAACCATCATAATCCAAAAAGAACATAGACGAGTGGTCCTCAAAATAATGATCAGCGTATATAGAAATACCCAATCTGTCGTTATCGTAATTAAGTCGTGCGACCCAACTACCCAACTGGTCTCCGATCATAGTCTGATAAATGCCTTTCTCGTCTTTTTCGCCGCCTGCAATGAAAGCATCGATGAATGCCTGAAAGTTCGTGTGATTCTCAAATTCTCGTGTTTTTCGATTATAAACCGACCCTCCAAATTCACACGCCATCTCGAGTCCAAGTTCTAAACTGAAAGGAAAACTTTTATCTCCTGGCCCTATTCGCAAATAACCTGCCTTATCATGATACAGGACATCTTCGACATAATGATATTTTCCTTGTGTCCAATTCTTCTGAAATCCTCCATCAGTCATCCAACCATACGAAAAATGCCCTTTGATGGCTAACCAAGAATGTAGTCCAGGAATACACCAATACTCTGGAAAAGAGAGACGCACACCAGGTATTGGTCGCGCGTTGATACCCAATGTCTGCGAACCGCTGCTCAGTTCCATATTCTTCAACTGCATCGGTTGCTCCTTCTGTCCCAAGGTCAACACACAATGCTTATATCTAACCTCCGCAAAACATTGTTGAATTACGAAGTCGCTGGTATAATGCAGAGGTGCCACCAAATCCAATCCATACCCTATCCCCCACTTCTTCTCATCATCCACCTCCAATGGTCTCTCTAAACCTCCACGAACATATCCATTGAACGAATCAAGTGAACTCAGTCCATACTTATTCGCATTCAGCCAAAGCGGTGTACATCCATCACTCCCCGACACCTGCACCTCATATCTCTGCACCAATCCTTCTCTACATGTCCTCGACATCAAAGGCATGAAGCAAAACCCAAAAAGGAGAGAAAAACAGAGATAAATCTTCTTAAACATAAATTATCACGAATAACTCACGAATTTTTCATGAATTTTATACATGTCTTGACCAACGATGCTATTAATGAAAGATTATACGATAGATTAACGGGCATTAACGTTAAAAAAAACCTTAATTCATGAAAAATTCGTGGTCAATTTATGAATATTCGTGTTTTCTAATACTATCGAAATAATTTTTGGTGCTCAGTTCCTCCCCCTATGCAGGGGGATTAGTGGGGGTCTTTTAGGGTAAAATCAGCTATTAACGGTCGATGATCCGAGAACTTCGACTTCTCGACATACAAATTCTCCAACTTGAAATGATGACTATAGAGTATATGATCCAACCTCAGTTTCAAATGCCATCCATCATAGGTGATTCCGAGCCCTAAACCGCCTTCCCACCATGCATCCTTATATTTACCATCTTGTATAGTGTTCATGCAATAACTACCACTCCAATCGTTGAAATCGCCAGCAATGATTATTGGTATATTCTCTGCTTCCAATGAGTCGAGATGCAACCTGAAGTTATCAGCTTCCCAATTGCGGATTTTCTGTCCTATTTTATAATTCTTGTAATACAAAGGAAGCCCATCCATCCATGAGGCATCCTTATCCATCGACCTACGAGCAGTACTGTATGCACTGGAACGAAGATGAATAGCAAATAACCTAATCCACTTATTTGGTTTAACTTCAATCTCTGCAGTATTGAGGGGCATACGACTCTTGATTCCCATAATTTCTACTTTTATCCTAGAAGGGCATCCAATAGTATCAATCATAGTGATGCATGCATACCGAGAATAATTGCGAATAGGTTTTTGGAATAAATCAAGCATCGATATGTCTCCCTTATAATCTTCATGCTATCAGTATATTCAAATATGCTATCCAAGGTAGTCTGAACCTGTTTGAAGATATCTGGAACCAATTCCTGAAAACAAAGTACATCAGGTTTATACCGATTAATTTCTTCAATCAAATCAGCCTTAAAACCATCCACATCTTTCATACTAGATATCGTATTGACATTGTATGTCATAACCCTAATGGAACCATCTACCTTTTCCTGGCATTTTAAGACATTAAAGGAAAAAATCTCATACCTTATATTAAAATGACATAGTATGATAGCAACAACAATAAAAAAAACTAATTTGACAGTAGACTTCATTTCTATTCTATATAATAATTATTTCATTCGTCCAAAAGTACGTTTCCAAATGAAATGATACACCATCCATATAGGTGCCCATATAACTTCAGTAGGATAATGCTTGATCAAATAAGGAGCTTTTTGAATTCTTGTAGCTAAAGAACGCAATTTAGTTGGACCTCCAATCTCTTTCACACGCTCATCATGATGGCCAAAGTTGCCACACTGCATTATCTCATTCAGTAAAAACCTTCCTTCCTTCTCATCTGGGGCGCATAATAGATAATCTTCTTCCATATGGAATATCTCTTGGATTATCCACATCATAGCCGCTGCAAACTTAGTCATGCCAAAATCCTTGACAAGCTCCATAGTTTCTACCCTACTTGCCTTATCTTTATCTTGTTGAAGAACAAAATAGTAATCCATCACTTGACGCAACCCTACTCCACTATCAAATGCATGTCTGTAGCAATGCAATAGGATGTAGAAACGATTCATGAAAACAGACGGGATTTGAATCCTCCCCACACCTTCTGGTAATTCTATCGTATTGGAATATAATTCTATTTCATTTTTCTTCCAATATTTTTGTAAACTATGATTCCTAATCAAATTCATCAGTATCTCTGGAATCCAATGAATCTCTACCTCTGTATCACTAAAGAATGATGGATGAACTGTCTTATAATCATATGCAAATAAACCAAATTTTTCGCGAATATGACTCCAAACAGATTTTCGGCCACCTCCAATCCACAAATCAATGTCCCCACATTGCCTCATCAGTCTCAAGTCAACCATATCATTCTTATATAATGCAGCCATCCCTTGCCCCTTCAAAATGCTACAATTGAATCCATGTTCCGAGAAGTATTTAATTAATTTGACACTTTGCTTGTTGACTCTTTGATTATCATCTTTAATTACACTAGCAAATCCCAACCATTGCAACAGAAATCTTTTAGAAATAGATGCACTATATTTACAATCTTTATACAGTGTCTGGAGGCCATATCCACAAATCCCCGTCAATGCCTGTTTCTTAGATATCTCGAACAAGTCATTCCATTCTTCAGCAGTAGGAATTCGACTCAAATTCTTTTGTATGCCTAGACTCACTCTTATGAGTTCGAAAAATAAACTATTCATCTGTAAGTTAATATATCGTATGGGTCTTCATGAATAATATACACAAGATACCCTCTAAAACCACAAAAGCAACCCCATCAGGGATTGCTTTAAGAAGGCGATCGTGTTCTATATATTTACTTCCACAGGAATTATTCACGAATAGGACCCTCTTATTCCCCCTGCTTAGGGGATGACCTGCTGGTCGTAACAATTCACTATCTTTTGTCCTGGACTATTCTCTTCTCCCTTTAAGGGAGATTAGAGAGGGTCTTGTCTTTTTTCTTTCTCTCCAATGCACTTTCCCCCTTCGTCTTGAACCCCCACTGTCTTGGAGTATCGATAAAATCTTGCAACGCCTTCCACCATTCCTTCTCTCCTTGACGCGCTTCAACGAGTCGTCGATGAAGATGATATGCTATACCAGTCTTTAACTGATAATTTCGATTCAAGAAGAAATACGTTCCCCAAACAAGAATAATCGAGGCTGCTATCACTACATAGAGCTGCACGTCAATACCCCAATGGAGCCAATAGGCAACAACGAAGCACAGACAAATGAATAGATTCAAAAAAATCTCACCCAACGATGTCAGGGAATGAGATGCACTATAAGTGTAAAGCAAATGGTGCAGATGTGTCTTATCCGCCGCAAAGGGAGATCTACCTTGAATAATGCGAAACAGCATGACACGCACCGTATCAAACACAGGAACAGCAAGAATCGCCAACGTCAATGCCACCACACTCATGCCTCGATGCGACTCCACCCAATTGGAAGCAGAATCACTCCGTAGCACCTGTATCACGCACCATGCCATCAGCACCCCCATCATCATCGTGCCAGCATCACCCAAGAACATCTTCGACGTCTTGCCCATCACATTATGCAACAGAAAGGGAAACAGTCCCGCCGCCATCGACAGACACAGCATCGCATGCTGCCAATCCTGACCACGATAGAAGACGTAAGCGAACAGCAAGCTACAAGTGAAGCACAATCCACTCGACAAACCATTCACCCCATCAATCATATTGATGGCATTAATGATGCCCACGCAAGCAAAGACAGTAAAAGGGACACCCACATACCACGAGAAGCCATCAATGCCCCACGTCCCATGCAGATCATCGATACATCCCCCACCGCCATAAATCAGCGCCAGGACAATCACCACCTCAATGAGCAAACGAATCTTCGCAGTAAGTCCCTCGAAATCATCCAGTGCCCCCACTCCCGTCATCACCACCATCGCCATCAGTATCGGCACCAGCTTCGAGCAATCCATCAGACAACTCCCCACCAGCACCGCACAGATCACCCCAAACAGCACACACAATCCTCCCACCACCGGCACCGGCCTCTTCTGCAGCTTCCTCGCCCCCGGATTATCCACCAATCCCTTCGCATGCGCGATGTTCAGCATCTTGAAATAAATCCAGAAAACGGAGAGCATCGCTGTTAGGCCACAGACAAAGATCACGGAAAGATTATGCATTGCTTTATTTTAAACACGAATTATCACGAATTAACCACGAATTTATCATGAATTAATATTTGTCCTAGCCTAGCCAAACTTAATTTAAGAGTATTCGTGTACAATTTATGAAGATTCGTGTAGATATCTTTTTTCTTAAACACGAATTATCACGAATTAACCACGAATTTATCATGAATTATTATTGTTTCGACGACAAGCCAATGTAATTTATGAATAATTCGTGAGCAATTTATGAATATTCGTGTAAATATCTTTTTTCTTAAACACGAATTATCACGAATTAACCACGAATTTATCATGAATTATTATTTGTGCCGACCTAGTCAAACTCTAATTTATGAGTATTCGTGAACAATTTATGAAGATTCGTGTAAATAGAAATACTGTTTATGGATTAGGATTGGAAGCAGCATTCATCTCATCCCAATCAGTTTCATAATCCGAATCAACATCTTCCTCAATAAGAAGATTCATGTCTTTATCCAGCAGGATACATTCATTAGTCTCTTCAATGAAAGCATAACGCTCACCTTGTAGACTACTATTTCCGAAATTGATAAGGAGTCCGATAGGTCGCTTAGTGAGACGAAGATAATTGAATAGTTGTGCACGATGAGCTGGGATGATCTCTTTAACACTTTTCAGCTCGACAACAACATCTCCAACAACGATATCCATCTTATACTTCTTATCGAGTATATGATGCTTATAGTAGCAAGGGATTTCTTTCTCTCGCTCATTATCGATGCCTCTATCTTCTAGCTCTAAATGTAGTGCTTCCTGATAAACTGGTTCAAGCAATCCCCATTTGAGAACATCATGTACTTTCATTGATGCTCCGATAATCTTGTAAACGATATCTTGATATTGCTTGAATTTCAACATAATTCTTATTTTAAAACATGAATTACCATGAATTATTCACGAATTTACCATAAACTATTGTTGTTCATATTCGACCTGAGAAACAAATCTTAATTTATGAACAATTCGTGATCAATTCATGAGTATTCGTGTTAAAATATTTTTCTTAAACATGAATTACCACGAATATGCCACGAATTGGAACACGAATTATTTGCTGTTCTGAGCTAGCCCACCGACATGCCTTAATTCATGAGAAATTCGTGATCAATTTATGAGTATTCGTGTTTTTTTTACTTTAACATAAATAACCACGAATTAACCACGAATTGAAACACGAATTTCTTGTTGTTCAGTAGACTAGCCTATCGACAAGCCTTAATTCATGAACAATTCGTGATCAATTCATGAGTATTCGTGTTAAATAATCAATGTATTTATTCTCAACATAAATTAACCATGAATTATCCACGAATTATTCATAAATTATTGTTTTACCGCATCTGAGCAGATATAAATTCATGATAAATTCGTGATCAATTCATGGGTATTCGTGTTAAAAAAATACCTGAAAATTAATGTTTACGCTTGGGTCCTGTCCAAGGCCTCATACTTCGAATGTTGGCTCTTGTACTCGGGCACAATCTCCTTCATCTTTGCCACTATCTTCATGTCATCGAAGGTGAAGGAGAGTTTATAGAGTTCTTCCTCGTTCTTGAGGGCTTGCTCGTAAGGGTATTCGCGGACAGCGGCGACTTTAATCTTGGGATGTACTGTTTCCTTGGAGTTCTCGTCCTTGCTTAGTGTCTCTTCGAATAGTTTTTCTCCATCACGAAGACCTGTGAACTGGATCTTTACGTCCTTGGCTCCACTGAGGTCAATCATACGCTGAGCAAGTTCTGCGATGCGAACCTGCTTGCCCATGTCGAATACGAAGATCTCGCCACCATTGCCCATGGTACCTGCTTCAAGCACTAATTGGCATGCTTCAGGAATGAGCATAAAGTAACGATAGATTCTTGGATCTGTAACAGTGACAGGTCCTCCATTTTTGATCTGTTCCTTGAAGATGGGGATAACAGAACCATTGGAACCCAACACATTGCCAAAACGAGTCGTGATGAACTGTGTGACTGCTGGACTTCCATCCACCTGACACAATTTCTCGTGCATAGAGAAATTGAGATCCATCATCGATTCAGCATCGAGATTCGCATACCTTCCCTTGTTGTAATTCTGGATGGCATTATTCAGCGACTGACAATAGATCTCGCAAATACGCTTCGAGCAGCCCATCACATTTGTAGGATTCACCGCCTTATCGGTCGAGATCATCACAAACTTCTTTGTGCCATACTTCACCGCAAGGTCAGCAATCACTCGTGTGCCATAGATGTTATTCTGCACAGCGATGCCTGGATTATTCTCCATCATCGGCACATGCTTGTAGGCTGCTGCATGGAACACATACTCTGGGCGATGCTCCTTGAAGAGTTTCTCCATATGCTCCTTATTCGATATGGAGGTCACCATCGTCAGACATTTGATGTTCGGATAATTCTTCTCCATATATCGGCGTACATCGTGCATCGGAGTCTCTGCCTGGTCAACGAGTACAAGTTCAGCAGGATAGAACGAAGCTACTTGTCGAACCATCTCACTGCCAATTGACCCTGCTGCACCTGTAATGAGTATACGCTTATCTTGCAACAGTTGACCAATTGCCTTCAGGTCGACTTCAATTTTATCCCTGGGCAACAAGTCTTCAATTTCAACTTCATGAAGCTGGGTATGCTGCAGGCTGCTCTTACCGTCCCAAGTTTCAGCTGATGGCAACATCATGATCTTGATGCCAGCCTTAGTAAGGGCGTCAACCAATTTATCATTCTCACGGAATTGTTCCGATAAAAGAGGTGACACAAAAAGAATGGTAGCCTTCTTCTTCCTCATCACTTCGATGGCATCCTCATTGGCTGCATAGACATCCACACCCACCAGATTCCTTCCAATCATGTTTTTCTCATCCGACAAGAATCCCATGAGTAGATAACGACGTGGGGTTTCATTTCGCATACTTTTGGCCAAGGCAGCACCGCCTTGTTGCACACCATAAATGAAGACGTGCTGCGATGATCTGTCACTCATGATGGTATCATACACGTACTTCACGGCGACTCTGATACCGCAGACGAAGATAGCAGCAAAAGCCAAGGTGATGAAGAGTACACGGTTAATTGGTAAAGTAGAATGCACCCCGCCGGGAATGATAAGGAAAGTAACATAAGTCAATACAATTCCTATCACAACAGATAATGCCACACGCATCAAGTCAGTAAAGCTGGAATAACGAATGACACCCGAGTAGGTATGAAAAACACGCATACCCACCATAAAAAGTGGCAGCGTACAAACCCACATCAGTACAATTTTCCAGAAATTAAAGGCGACCATTTTACCTCCCATACAGAAGTAGACCGCCAACATTCCAGCAGTCACAATGGCAGTACAATCCAAAATTAACACACACCAATACGGTAGTGTTTTCTTCGAAAAATACCAATTCGTCAGTTTATTGAACCAATTAGCCATATAATAATAATTTAAGAAGAGACCGACTCGGAGACACAAGACCCTCTCTAATCCCCCTTAAAGGGGGAAGAATTGGGTCGGTTAAATAATAATGAAATGTTTCGACCAGTTTTAAAAGTCTCCCTTTAAGGTATTCTGCCCCCGCTGTTGATTGTTCCCTTCGGTCACGTCCGAGAGAAGCCCTTCGGTCACGTCCAGGAGAAGCGGAGGATAGAGGGGGAGCGGGAGATTTAGAGGGTCCAGTCATCCCCCTTTAAGGTATTCAGCCCCCTAGTTATTCCCTTCGGTCATGTCCAGGAGAAGCGGGGGATAGAGGGGGTGCGGAGGAATGATGGGGTCTATTCTATCGCTTCTTTAATCTTGTCGACAATATACCTCACATCATCATCGCTCACATAAGGCCCGGCTGGCAGACAGAAGCCGACCTTGAAAAGCTCTTCCTCAAGGCCATTGGTATATACTGCAGCATCCTTATATACCGGCTGCTTATGCATAGGCTTCCAGAGTGGACGACATTCGACCTTCTGTTCGAGCATATACACACGGAGTGCTTCGACATTCTCGTTAGGCTGGCAGTCCGTCGTAGCACAATCCACAGCATGGATTACTCCAGCAGCGCCACCTACAGCTGTCTTGACAACCTCCTTGTAGGCATTCTCCTGCCCCTTCACTTTAATCTCTGGGTCAATTGTGGCTGTGCAAAGCCAATAGTTGGCATCATAACGTGGGTCAGTAGGTTGCTTATGCGTGTGAACACCTGGCACATTTTTCAACAATTCTTCGTACAGTGCCTGCACATGTTTATGATGTGCGATGTGCTCCTCAAGCACCGTCATCTGTCCACGACCGATACCCGCACAAACATTACTCATACGATAGTTATAACCGATGGCTGTGTGCTGATAGTATGGATAAGCATCACGCGCTTGGGTAGCATACCACATGATCTCGTTCGCAGCTTCCTGACTGCGGCAAATCAATGCACCGCCACCTGAAGTGGTAATCATCTTGTTGCCATTAAATGACAAGATACCATACTCTCCAAATGTGCCAAGTACCTGCCCGTTGTAACGAGACCCCATACCCTCAGCAGCATCCTCAATCACTGGGATGCCGTACTTCTCGGCAATAGCCATAATCTCGTCAATGCGATAAGGCATGCCATACAACGCCACGGGTACAATCGCCTTCGGATACTTACCCGTCTTTACCTTTCGGTCGATGATAGCAGCTTCTAGAAGCTGAGGATCCATGTTCCAGGTCACACCTTCCGAGCCCACGAACACCGGCTTAGCTCCTAAGTAGGTGATAGGATGTGACGAAGCACAGAACGTGAAGCTCTGCACCAGCACTTCATCACCCGCTTTAACTCCGCAGGCAATCAACGCGAGATGCACAGCTGCCGTTCCCGATGCTAGACACACCACCTCTCGGTTAAGGTTAAGGTCAAGGTCAAGGTTGCTATTCACGAACTCTTCAAGATCCTTCTCAAATGCATTCACGTTCGGTCCCATGGGGACCACCCAGTTCGTGTCGAATGCCTCTTTCACATATTTCTGTTCCATGCCGTCCTCGCTCATGTGAGCTAGGCACAGGTAAATCATTTTTCTTTCCATTATTAAATTATTTCATTGTTATAATTTATATTTTTACCTAAAACTGTAGCGAAAATCATTTGAATATCCTTGATGAAGGAATAATGATGGTAATAGTAGCGATTGATTCGAACCTTGTCTGGGTAGATTACATGGTCATTATACCACACTGCAAGTTCCTGGTCGGTCATACTTTCAATCATTTCCATTGTCAATCCAGGAGCGGCTTCAATGGCTTTATTGACTTTATGCTTATCACGTACACGCCACAACCACCTCTGGATCATCTCATCCTCATCTCTATACTTCAGCGTTGCAGGTCCAGTAATTCCAGGCCTCAATTTTAGGATAACTCTGTCATCTCCTGTCAGCTTATCTGCATATCCAGGGACATCAGGACGCGGTCCCACGAAACTCATAGCGCCTCTAAGCACATCCCATAGTTCTGGTAACTCATCGAGCTTGTAATGACGAAGTCTTGCGCCAAATAATGTAATTCGTTCATCGCCAGCAACGGAGACATGGGTACCATTATGTTCCACTGTCATAGTGCGGAACTTATGACACTTGAACAACTTGCCGTTATGGCCCACCCTGTCTTGAACAAAGAACACGGGACCACCCGGCATCTTGATCTTAATCAGAATAGCCACAATTAACAATATTGGCGATAGGAACAATAAACCAATAAACGAGAAAAACTTATCAAAGAAGAATTTAAGTATCATTTTTTATCAAAAACATTTATTCAAACTTCTTATATTCACCACAAAACTATTACTACTTTAATTAGTAAAAGCATATTATATTATCATCTCAATGATAGATTTTAATTGAAGAATATCATCATGAGAATACCGTCCATCACATGGGATGGATAATATGCCTCGTGACATTTTGAAAACGTCTCCATCTTTCGGAGCTGGAAAACTCCAAGGCACATCGGGAGACACTTGATGTTCAATCAACTCATTTCTAACCCTGTCTCGTTCAGAAAAATCATCAAAAACGAGTATCAAAGAGAAAGGATAGCAGCCATAACTTTCCGGCTTTAGTATCCTGACTCCATCTTTTTTGATGTTACTAAGTAACTCCCAATTTTCACGTTTCCTGCGATACCATGAGTGGATATCGAAAGTCTTAAGATAATCCCTACTGGCTTTGTCCAACAAGCAAGAAGCATCTGATGCTTTTGGCAAATCTAAACCAAGAGGTGACCAAATAATACAGCCTTCTGGTATTGGTAACGTTTCACTCAGCGATGCGATGCACCAGTCTGCTTGGCTTTTCAATGCCCACTCACCGAGCAAATCATGACTGTGATCTTCCACCACAGCAACGGAAAGTTTCTCTGGGCTTCTGAAAGAGCGAGTACCGAAGTAGTTTACCCTCAAGACGACATCCTTAGGTCGGAAGAGTCCTTTCTTTTGAATTGCCTCCAGCGTCATACTATCATCTGTATATCCAGGATGATCCACATAAAAGCGTATATCAAGCCCTGCTTGCGTCAGTGATTCAATCACATCATAACAATAGTACTCTGGCACCCACAACCGCTGCCATCCCTGGCTTTTGTACAAGTGTATCAAAGCCAGCCTTCCCTCTTTATAGTAGTTTGCTGTCGGAAAGAGATTTCTCAATGAATAGTCTCCACAACCATGTAACTCTGTATAGTGAAAATCTGATATAAATTCTCTCATTGACGGATAATTATTACCTTAGATCATAATAATATGTTCTCTCGGCTTTGGTAGATTATAAAGAATGATTCTATATTTCCACGCACGCTCTTCTGGGTTCAAAACAACAACAAGGTCTTAATGCCACAATTCGAACACCACTTGCGCGCTGAGGTCCTACTTTGGCAAAAGTTGCTAGCACACTTGTCTTACCTCCAAGTCCTAATGCTCCGACATTCGACTCATTTACTCTGTCAGTTATCGTTTTTTCAAAATCAGTTTGCTCGTTGAAGTTGCCTTTCACCATAGCTTCCATCATCAGACTGGTAGCCTCGAACTGCGAACGACCGATGCCAATGGCCAATGTGCAAGGCGAGCATCCCAACTGTGAAACTGCAGGAATAGCTCTATTGACAATCTCATCAATCACAACCTCAACACTGTGCTTATGAAAAACGCGTTGGGTAATGCCACGGATAGCGGGACCTCCACCGAGCATCAGAATGGTCAGGCGAAGCACGTCTTCATCTACGGGCTTGATGAGAATCGGTGATGGTGCCAAGGCCCCCGAGTCGGGATTCAAACCGCCACTTTGATCGATGCGTTGATTGTCATCGCCCATGATAGCCATCGGACGACCTGGCAACTTACGAAGGCCCTCAGCTACACCTTCCTGTATCTGCTGAAGCAATTCGCCCGTCACTTGCCGTTTCGGTCCGACCTCCAGGAACAGATGAGGGATACCCGTGTCATCACACAGTGGACTACTTCGATCTTCAGCCACAAGCGCATTATCGAGAACTTGCTGCATCACCCAACAACTACTCGTCCCCGGTTCCTTTGCAATCGCTCTGCGATAAGCTTCTTTTTGATCTTCTCTAAAAGAGCTACCGGCACGAACCAAACAATCAGCTACTTTATCTATTACATCAATCATATTTCTTATTATCTTTGAACACGAATATTCACGAATGAATCACGAATTATCATGAATAAATACTTTTTCCTTGTGCGGCAGCGATGATGGCTTGATAGCCTTCCACTCTGATTCTATATAGAGCTTCCATACCCAATTCTGGCCAAGCAATGCATTCGCGCTCAAGTGTCTGACTCTCCAAAAGCGCTGTCACAGGGGGGATAATGGCAAATACAGCATTATTCTCAGCCAAGGCTTTCACGGTCGAAGGTTTGATGGCTCCTTTACCCAAGTGCATCTTGATGCCTCCAATCTTGGAAAGCGTCTCAAAGCTGCCCTCAATCTCCAACTTGTTACTCGACGTTGGGCCTACCCCAGCAGGACTGACTGCAGTGTGAAATATCACGCCGCCTTGCAAGTCAATTCCTCGCTTGTTCCATTTGCCATCCTCTAATTCTTTACACATACGAGGCAGCACGGCATCGCGACCACAAAAGATATAACCGCTGATACTGACCACATCGCCGACCTTCAAGGCAGCTATAGCTTCTTCGCTAAACGGTGTTGTTAGTTCTATCATTTCTTTCCGATTAAGTTTTCCATCAAGGCCATTTTCTGTGCCTTGTGGTTGATATTCAACTTTGGCATGTCGCTGCGAATGCCTTGACGTACATGCACATCAATAAACAAAGGCATTTCACTTCTCTTATGATTTCTGATAATTGCCTGCAGTTCCTCCTTTGTCTCAATGGCATGTCCAGGAGTCTCATAGCCGCAAGCAGAAGCTATGTCCGTCAGGTTTACCACATAGCCGGCAGAAGGCTGACCTCCTACCGATTCGTTCACCCCATTGTTCAACACGATATGAATCATATTACCTGCCTTGTAACGGCAGTTGGTGGCCAAGGCGCCCATGTGCATCACTACCGCTGCATCACCGTCGAATACCACTACATTCTGTTCTGGTCGGGCAAGAGCAATACCCAAACCAACAGATGAAACATGCCCCATCGAACCGACGTTTTGGAACTCATGACCTTCGCCTATGCCATGTTCTTTCAGTTGCTCATTCACTTCACGAGTTGCACGTCCTGTCGTTCCTAAGTAGATGGCTTTATCTCCCAGCACATCCAATACAGCCGACACTGCTTCTTCCCTATTCATCAGGTAGCTCTCAGCATATTGCTGTTTCTTCACCTTCTCAGTTAGGATAGCTTTTTTGGCAATCAGGGCCACTGGCGACGATATTTCCTTGGCTTTGCCAATAGCCCACTTAAATTTCTGGACAACGGTATTTTCATCATCCAATATCTCATAGGGAATATCCATGTCATTCATCAGCACGGGGGTCAATTCACCCTGCTTCTTGTGCTGCACATGATCAGAAATGGAGGGATCGCCACGCCAGCCGATGACAAGAATCATAGGGATTCCATAGACGCAGTCATGAGTGAGCGACAGCAGTGGATTGGTGGCGTTGCCAATACCCGAATTTTGCATATAAACGACAGGAATATTCCCCGTTGCCATATAATGCCCGGCTGCAATGGCAATAGCATTTCCTTCGTTGGCTGCCATAACATGCTGCCCGTCGGGAATGTTATTTACGAGATAAAGACAGAAGTCATTAAGCAGGGAATCAGGTACTCCTGTGAAAAACGAGATCCCCATTTCTCGCAACGAACTGAACAGTTTATCTTGATTTACCATATTCTTACAAATCCTTTATCAACTCAGCGGCCTTCACCTGAGGTTGGTTAACATTATTATATATGGAGGTATAAACCTCTTCCCTTACTGTCCCGAAAGCCATCAAGGCCTCATATCGGCTACGGAACTCTTCATCAGAAAGCGGATTCTCCGGTTCTCCTTTAGGGAAATCGACACGTTCAGAATATGAGCCATCAGTAGTCTTAATGGTTACAACTGCACTCTGCTTTTCTGGAAAGATTCTGCTAAGTTCCTCGTTAGAGTTAACCATAATCTTGCGAGTCAATGCCTTTACTTTTGTATTTTCCAACACATCATTCTCAAACTCTTGCAATCCTGCTTTTCCGTAAATCAGTGCAGCAGCCGTACTGTAAGGCGTGCTCATCTTGGCCGAGTAGGCGCCCTTGATGTCAGTATGGTCATGGCCTTTAACTGCGAGATCGTATGTCTCAACCGTGATTTCCTGCACTTTATCTGGCGTTATCCCATATTTATTCCGCAGGTGGATGGCAGCTTCTACTGGAGGATGCGTATATCGACACGAAGCATACGGCTTGGTATAACTCTTCATGATGGCATAAGTTCCATTGAGCAGAGTCGGTTTTATTTCTGTATGTTCATCACCCGACATCATCTTCAGGAAACCACGATAGCCTCCCAACGGATCATCATGCCCCTTAAATCCAGCCTTTGCCAATTGCAGGCTGGACAAAGCGAGCAATGAAGTCTTGGCCACATTATAGGGTTTAAGTTCCGAACCGTCATCCAGTACCTTCAGCATACCCGAAGCAGATACACAGGCAATAGCGAATGCCTGATAACGTTCTTCTTCTGTAAAGCCAAGCATATAGGCAGCGGCGAGTGTTGCACCCAACACACCGCATGTTCCCGTGGCATGAAAACCCAATGCCTTGTGTTTGGGCTGGATGGAAACTGCCATCGTGTAAGATGCTTCATAGCCGATAATAGCAGACTTTAGCAGTTCATCTAAACTATTACCATATCGCTGTGCCAATGGAAAAAGAAGAGAAAAAATGGGTGAGCCAAGATGGATGATACCCGAATTGGTGCCATCATCAAAGTCTAAAGCGTGGCCGTTCAATCCATTAAGGAACACTGCCTCCTTCAAAGCAAGGTTCTTCTTGGTACCTATCGCCTTAAACTGTCCTTCTTCCGGCTCGGCAAAGTCAAAATAGCCTCGTAGTTTCTCCTTTTGAAAAGCAGCACCTGCACAAGTCACAGCCAAGTAGTCCAACAAGGAACGTCGAGCTCTTGACATAACCAACTCTGGAATAGGCTGCTTCGCTACCTTATCAATGGCGAAGAAGTATTCTCTCGAAACATTCATGAATATAAGAAATCCTAGATGAACTTAAAATATGCCGGACTGTCTGGTTTTGCAATCTCCCATGCTCCATCCATCGCATCAAGAATTGTCTGTGGAAGTGGTCCTTTCTTGGCAGCAACCATATTCTGTTCCATCTGTTCGATGCGAGAAGCTCCAAGCAGAATGCCATCCCCTTGCGATGCATCCATCGACGAATGGTTGACTAACCAGCGATAGGCAGCCTCCACCATTGGGATACCCTCCTTCTCACAGGCTTGCTTTATCTCATCGACAGCATCAAAATAGGATTGTTTCCAATAACGATCGCGATAACTTTTCAGACGAGCGAAACGACCTGGTTCCGGTGCATCCTCAAAGTGCTTGTGTTTACCGGTCAACATTCCTCCCGCAAGCGGATTGAAAGCATAGAATCGCATCCCCAAGGCACGAATGGCAGGAAATAATTCCGGTTCCACATTTCTGCACAGAGCATTATACATGCCTTGATAAACAGTTGGGACAGGACATCCATGCTGCTTGCACTTATAGGCGATATCCACCACCTGCCAGGCAGGATAGTTGCTCAAACCAAGTTCCTTGATTTTACCCTGCTCATATAATTCCGTTACGGTATCCAAAGCCTCATCTATCGGAGTCTTCCCATCCGGAAAATGGAAATATAACAAATCGACTTTATCAAGATTCATTCGCTTCAGCGACTCATTGAATTCCATCAGGATGGTCTCGCGGTCCAACTTGCCTGTGATGCGAGGATGGACCTTGGTGGCAATATAATAATCAGAAGATTCTATCTTGGGCAAAATATCACCAAGGTATTTTTCAGTATCTCCACCATTATAGACATAAGCGGTATCAAGCTCTCTGTTCCCTGTTTCCAGGAAACGGAGAACCATATTACGGCTAGCCTCAAGGTCCAACTGCGGACCGAAGTTCATCGTGCCTAAAACAATCTTCATAGCTTACTCGTTTCGACCCAAGACAAGGCTCAACACCGAATCCTCATTCTTAACCACGCCATAGACGTTGGCTCGGCGAACTATCTTCTCAGCCCAGCGGTGATGAGGGCCAATCTCGTTCATCTTGCCGCCACCCTCGCTCTTAATTACGCCGCCTGAAGTTGCAAGAATCTGAAGAGCATCATTATACTCTTCTTCAACTACTGTAAACATGGCGTTCACGAACTTGGCATGAGTGGGATGAATGATGGTCTTACCCACAAAACCATTGGCTCTGTCGAGCATGACCTCTTTCAACAATCCATCGATGGCGGGATTAACAATGTCCTGTCCTTTGACAAGAGCATTGTGGAAGTTCCGCTTGATAACCTCGTCGATGTCATCATCTTTATACGCGCGGAAATACTCCCATACGGCAGCAGATACACAATAATTGTTGAATCGGTTGAATGCATTCAGGATGTCTGAAAGTGCATCGCGGACAGGCATGATGTCATAAACTGTGGAGTTGATACCACGACGAACGCCATAGAGCGAAGACATGTCGGTTCCGCCTACGCGTATATTCAAGATGAGCTCCTTATAGGGTTCAAGGATGTTCCTCAGCAGAAGCAGTTCCTGATTGCGACTTTCACGGAATGCAATTTCCTCGCCTTCAAGAATAGGCATTCCATACAGCAAGACTCCCAATCGGGCATTGGTCTCGACCAATGTGCGCAGGACTCCAAGAGCATTCTTGCTGTTGAACTTGGGGAAATTGAATCCCGTCAGAATATTGGCCTGTCGCTTTGTAAGTCGTGCAGCAAAGCTCTTGAATTGTTCTGGATTGCGTACACGCATAAAGATAAGGGGAATATCATCCTGTGTGATTACTCCAGCTTCAATCTGATCGGCAAAATAATCCATCGTATCGAGGATATTCTGCTCTGCGGCTGGAAGGTCCTCCTCCTTGATGGCATCCTCACAGCACATTACAAACGAAGTGACGGGCAATTGATGATTGATTACCTTTTCACGTATATCCTTTGTGCCAGGCATATAAAGTGTGGCACCCAAACAATACTGGAGCGTATCGCGCTCGGTGTATTTGTTAAATTCCATCGGGGCTTTCACAAAATTGAACCCTTGATTATAAGAATGATGTTTCATTACTAAATTAATGAGTTATTTAATATTTTGATTAAACCAATTAATTGGGTTGGATGTTATTGTACCAAAATCTGTTTTAAAAAAAACTTTAACAAATGGATAGTTGGATAATATCCGGTCTGCAGGGATAGAAACGAAACCTTGTGTCAGTTCTTCAGGAGAGATGATTTTGCAGTACCCTTCGGACATTGGAGGCCGCTTCCCATTTATGTTACAAAATACTATTTGATTTGGTTCCGAATTTAAACTATGGAAATATAGAATCCTATTCAGTGGTTCTAAAGAAACGTCTGCATGAACGACTTTCCAATATGTATAATCGCTGAATTGGCCTGATACCATATCAAATACTATACGAGCCTTATAATCACCAAATAGAAGTTTATCAAAGACTACATCAGTTTCATCATTTATAACATATGTTTGATAAAGACTATCATTTCTATATATTTCCAATAAGACAGCATCCTCAGAAAGAACATTTACAACAACTGGTTCGTTCTCCAAATAACAAGACTTATCACCTTTATCTACACAGATATCCTGATTGTATATGAAACTTTGCTTATCTTCATCATCTACAGCCACAAATTCTGTAACTGGATGATAATCAATATTTTTAGAAAGTTCCTTATAATAATATATCTTACGAAAATGATTAGTCATTATTGTATTGACAAAATAGTCTCTTGTAACAGAATAACGTTTGCATCGGCTACCTCCTGATTCACTTATTTCCAGCTCTTTGACCGTTCCTGCATAATCTTTGATAATGCCCGTGATCATTGCCACATGGCCTTCACGCCATAAAATATCACCTTCACATAATAATTCAGGCTCAAATGAAGAAATATCCTCCATTTTATCTGATAAGGGAAAATCATAACTATTAAAACGAGGAACTAATCCAAGGGCATATGATACTAAACCACTGCAAACAGTACCATAGTATGCTTTGCAGTTCTTTCCATGATAAGGCTTATCATTAATTCTCTCAGTGTATAATTTACTGCGTGGATTCTGAATAGCTGTCATAAAGGTATGAAAACTCACGTTCTCCCCCACATATGTTTCTATTTCCTTCACTGAGGAATAAGGGACGCCCTTATAACTGACACCAGATGAATATGAACCTGTATTGTATTCAAAGTCTCTAACAGGTGTAAATTCAATATCGGTCAATTGATGAGCTTTTCGAATGGCATTATAGATGCCTTGATAACATGAATCCCCCCTTAATGCCCAATTTCCAGAGTTAATAGATAAAAAATCAGAATTGGAATGATAATCTATCAATTCATCCGTAGCACAGCTATACAAGAAGAAAATGCCTCCGATAATATTTATAAAAAATGTACATTTACTATTCATATAGCTGTGCATGTCGATTATTTAGGAGAAATTACTGCATCAGGATAGTATTCATCAATGACTCTTTTGACAAGCGCCACTTGCTTGGCACGCTGACGAGCTTCTTTCTCTGTTGTATCGTAACTATGATTTGCAGCGACAGAACCACCCGTCTTTAGATAGACAGGAGCTGCTACACGTATAAAGTCTGGCACCTCGTAATGACGAACAAAACCACCCGATGACTTTGGATTTTCGGTGTGTATATCAATAGGCACATCGATAGCAGCACGAATAGCTGCCAACATCTGAACTTGAATGTCGCGAACCGGATTGATGGAATTGGCACCAAGAGACTCAAGAAGATGAGCAGAACATGGATTTGCATCGCCGGTATGTGCCGATACCTTGAAATGGCAATCTGTAGGAATGAATCCCTTCTTGCGTGCTTCTCCAAGAGCCCAAAGCAAACCCTCATCATAGACCATAAAGCTACGAACGCCGAGTCTTACTCCACGACGGATTTCTTCGATACCGCGTACGATCTGCTCTTCACCACGAAGACGGTAGCCCATTCGCTGACCTTCTTCGGTTTTCACCGAAGCGGAGGTATCAGTTGTGGCTCGAGGTCCACAAGCAAGAATAAGCTCTACATTCCACTTCTTGGCATACTCCACCATCTGTTTGATTTCGTCATCAGTCAAGAACATGATTCCCTTGGTCTGTGTTACTCGATGAATCTGGATGCCATATTCGTCAAGAGCCTCCAACAATGCCTTCATTGGGCCAGGTCCCTGGATTCCAGGCACCTCAAAGCGGTACTGACCACCGTCAGGAAAACGTTTCTCAGAAGTGGGCAGATCGTAAAGGTCACCGCCCGGCATACCGATACTCTCGAGGAATTCTCGGGTATCTTTCATTGTGTAGTACTTCATATCAAATAATTTTTTTGAGTTTATTTCATTTCTGGCAACAAGTCGTGCCTCATTATATCATTCCCATCCGTGTCAATTACTTTGACTGTCTTGTTTATAAATGTTAATTTAGCATTATACTCTTCTACACTATTTGCAACAATATTCATTCCTGCGATACGATCACTACTGCTTGTCACACCATGCATCAGTGTTCCTTTCAAGCGAACAGGATGGAACTCATTGATAATACCTTCTTTCTCTAATTCTTCAAATCCCTCAAAGTGATCAAAAGTACCAGGTTTGCAATAGACGAAGTCATTGACTACCACATCGTACTTCTTGTATTTCGGGCTTAAATCTGGCTTCTGACCTAATGTGATATCAAGCGTAGCTCCAATAACATCAACACCGCTAGCATACTTGATGAGCAGATATTTCATATTACCACCAGTTCGAGCGCAGATTTCAAGGACGGATACCATATCGCCATCGTGAAGCAGTTGCACAAGTAAAGGTGCATTGACCAATCCGAACCCATCAGCAATCTTTTGGCAGATGTCCTCTATCTGTCTCATAACAGCTTCCGATACTTTTGCAGGATAGCGACCACGGAAGATGACGAAACGATCTTTGTCTTTTACCTTCTCGCTGTTCGTCACATTCAGTAATTGAGCTTTGCCATTAACTACAAAAGCATCTACACTAATCTCTTCACCTGAGAAAAACTCCTCAACAATTACCCTGCCACTACGACCAATTTGATGGGCTTCCTCATAATAAAGCTTCAACTCATCCAAGTTCTCAGCTTTTCGCACTCCTTTAGAACTATATGCATCCACGGGTTTAACGACCAATGGATATTTTAGTTTCCCGATGGCATCCATATCAAAATGGTCGGTTTCAACGTAATCGGTAGTAGGAATACCAGATTGTTTGAAAATACGCTTCATACGTATCTTGTCCGAAACATCCTGACATGTTTCATAGTCGATATAACAAGGAAGGCCGAGCATTTCCGACACCTGAGCCACAACAAGTAGCACCTGATCGGCACAGACTGTGATGAGAAAATCTACTTTCTCCTTCACAGCGATGTCTTTTATGGCTTCAACATCGAAAATATCAACATGGAAGAACTTATCTGCGTATGGACGAGCTACTGCTGCGGGGCTCCCATCGGCTAACAGTGCTTCTATGTCTCGTTCTTTCAGTTGTTTGATTAACTCTATTTGCGGCAAACCACCAGCTATTACTAAAGCTTTCATATTCAATCCTTAATTTGTTCCATCAAATCCTACAGCTCCAACCTTTCCATTGCCAGAGTCAATGTCCTTACGTCGTATGACATTCATCACAGTTTTCCAAATAATCTTAATATCAAGCCATAGAGACACATGATCAACATACCATACGTCCAACTCAAACTTCTTCGTCCAAGAAATCGAATTACGCCCATTAACCTGAGCCCAACCTGTGATGCCAGGCCGAACTTCATGCCTTCGCATCTGCTCCTTACTATAAAGTTGCAAATATCGAGGGACTAAAGGACGTGGCCCTATAAGCGACATGTCTCCTTTCAACACATTGAAAAGCTGAGGCAGTTCGTCCAGGGAAGTAGCCCTGATAAATTTACCTATTTTAGTAATACGCTGCTCATTAGGAAGCAGTTTCCCCTCAGCGTCTCTTTCATCGGTCATCGACTTGAACTTGATAACTTTGAATAACTTCCCATCTTTGCCTGGACGCTCATGATAAAAGAACACACCAGACCCTTTATTGGCAAAGTGCATACATATTGCAATAATCAAAAGCAGCCAGCTTAGTAGAATCAAAGCCAAGAGGGAAAGTAAAAAATCAAAGAATCGTTTGAAGAAATGCTTATACATCATTACATCAAATGTTTTATAATTGCATTATATGTATTTTGGACTAAATAGTTCTCACAAAGGAACCTATAACCGACTTCACCCATTTCATGAATATTTGAAGTAATCATTTTGTTTAATATACTTGTAAATGCCTCAACTGAATCACTTTCACACCAATAACCATATCCATTCTTTTCAGCTATTTTACCAGTATCTGAATTGGGATCTGTAGCTGCAATGATGGGCATCCTGTTCTCTAAATACGGAAGAAGACGAGAAGGAAAGTTTGGGATAGTAAAGCGATGATCAAGAAAAATCATTCCCACATCACAGGAAGCCACAAGTCTATCGTATTCATCTTTAGGAAGTCGATTCATAAGTGTGACAGACGCAGGTTTTGTTTCCAAATACCATTTTTGAAATTTTGAAAATTCAGTACCATTTCCAATGACAACAAAATGACAATCCGTACGGTTTGCATTCGAATCAAGGCAATCTATCAAAAAGGGAATACCTTGAGGTTTTCCGAGATTACCTCCATAAATAAAGAGAGGTCGATCAACTGGAAGTCCATATTTATTTCTAATTTCAACTTTATTAACCTTTGGAGCCTCCACCAATTGAATACTATTGGGTGCAACCTCGACCTTATCTCTTTGGATCTCAGGATTATGACTTAAGAGATATTCTACATTGGCTGGAGACATACACCCGATATTGTCCGAAATACTATATAGATATTTCTCTTTTTTGCGGAAATATCGGTATAAAATTCCCTTAATTCCAGTTTTACTCATCATTCCAATATCGACAGCATTCTGCGGAAATATATCTTTAAGCAGAAGGTAGGTTTTTGCATTGGGATTACGTCTTTGTGCATATTGGATAGCTGCAGAGAAAGTAATAGGGGGAGTGCTATAAAGAATAAGATCAAAATGGATGTCTTTAAGATACCGGCGTATGGCATTACGATACTGATATTCCACAAGCAATTGACCCAAACCCTTCTCAATGACATTGGTCTTCTGAAGATTTAACGTCCTAACCCCAAGAATGTGAATACCATCTACAGCCATCATACCTGTCGGTCGCCCCAAGGATCTTTCACGAGGTGAGACCATATAAATGTTATGACCTTGGTCTCTAATATAGCAGAGTAGATTAGTATATATGCCACGAGTCGCAATCGACTCAATTCGAGACATAGTAAGATAAAGTATATTCATCGATTATTTAATAAATTAATGAATAGGTTTTGCACTTGTTGTTTTCAGACTCGACATTGAAAAATCCTCTTGAAGAGAATATTTGCAATTCCGTAGATGAAGATATACATCCTCTGGTCTTGCAATATAGTTGTTCCTAAAGGTTACTGTAGAATTTGAAGTACTGAAAGATAAAACCACAAACTGCTTTCGTGATGTCTCAAAGTAGTTCCTTTCTATATCTACAACACATTTTCCACCATTAATGTAAATACAGTCCACTGTTCCTTCTAACAAATTGTCACAAATAACAATATTGGCGGAAGCGGCATAGTCTTTCTGCTTAGGAGCATACATTTCATACGGAGCTTTTGAATAAACTTCTGTATAGCCAAGATTAATATTTCCATCGCATTGCTCAGCAACATTTTTACAGAAATACAGGCCCAACATGGTATGTCGCCCATGTGCCACTATATTCCACTTGTTACCTGTCATTGTACAATGTTCAACATATAGAAATCCTAATTCAGTGGATTTCCCATTATCCAACAAGCGTATAGCAGTATTACAACCAGAGAATCGACAATAGTCTATAAATAACGGACGCGAAGGAGCTCCAGAAAGCAGAAACTGAAACACATCATGTTTCCTTTTGGTGTAAAAAGAAATCCCAGTTATATGGCCAGATGTCAATCCCAGCGACTGATTCGATTTAATAATCTCTCCTGGCACATAGAACAGAGGACTACCTTCATAATCTGATACAAAATCCGAACTGGAAACTATCCTCGTACCTAAATCCTGATATTGCCCTCCGCCTCCAGTACCTTTTAATACTATTTGCCCCAAAGGAATAACAACGGTATGATCAAAAACATACTCGCGAGAAAGGAAACAGACAGCGTTTCTATTCTTCTTCGCAAAATCTATAGCGGCCTGGGTCCTGCCGGCATCACTCTTACCATAAAACCAATCAACATATATAGCATCATTAATAAACTGATAAGGTGATGATCCGATATCAATAGCATCAAAAATTGGTAAATTTGTGGAGTTATCCAGAATAGTATTCTTTCCAATAAGTTTTCCGTTCTTAATCTTCCCACCAGTAAATCGTAAAATAGAATGATCTGGAATGCAAATCGAGTCGCCTCTCAGATTCACCTCACACCGTATGTCATAAATGGTATTTGGTCTTGTAACCAGTTTTGCAAAAGTAGACGATTTAGAGATTTCTATTACTTCAACTGCTATCGCTGGCAACGACACAAAAAATATGCCATAAAAAATAAACAATAATCGAATCAATTTCATCTTATGTTATTAGTTAACTATTCATCTGTTGCTTTAATGCATTACCTCTATAATTTGCAAATATAGTTGATGACAAAAGCATAAATACAAAAATGGTACGGTAGGCCATAAAAATAGACGATGTAATCATCCACAAAAGTATAAAGAAAAATCTCCGTTTATCTTTGGGAGTATTCTTAAATACTTTTATCAAAAAATAAAAGAACGAAAGAAGTCCAACAAATCCATAACAATAGATTATATAACCATAATCACAATCCAAAGAATAGGATTGACCAGAATCAAATAGTGACATATCGAGATTTCCAAATAATAATCTTAATAGGGAAGACTCTGTTGATAAATAATTCATGGTCATACTGAACTTTAATCCAGCACTATTTTGCAACCCACTTTCAATATCAATACCTCTTAAACTGACTTCACTTAAATAACCGACAAGTAAGAAGAATATTAAAGCTGTTAACACAATAAATGCCGGTGAAACTCTCTTTCTATATATTGTAAAAAGGACAAGCGCACTAGCGATAATAAAACCAGTACGACTACCTGTTAATAACACACTATAACAGGCAATGAACGCTAAGCCTAACTGGGTCTTTAAACTTGATTTCAGGTTATTTACAAAATAAATAGCCAGTAACATAGTTACATATTTGGCACATTGGTTTGGGTTCCTATATAATCCACCTAATCTAAAACTGAGATAATTATCAATATCTATATTCTCATTAGTATGTGTAATAAAATGTTCTCCCCAAGTAATTGGATAATAAGTATCTACTAGAGAGGTAACAGGTCCCCAGTGATAGATATATCCTATTTGCGAGATAAATATAACTCCGAAGCAGAGATAAATATAAAAATTCCGAATAATAACGTTATTTACAAAGGGAAATGTCAATAGACATATTACTATATTTGCCGATGCAAATAAAGATTTGATACTAGCATTGCCCTCTATATTAAAAATAATAGCAATCAGTATAGAAAGAATGGGAAGGAAAATTATTTTTTGAAACTTCTTTTTTGACGTTATTAAGAATAATAGTATACATATTAATGGATTAACAGACAAAAAGAGAGTGTTAGTATGTGGCAAAAGAAATCCTATAAGTAGGATTATTCCTATAAGGATTTCCATTTTCGTTCCAAATATTGAGACTATATATTTTTTCATTATTGATTTTTATTAACTTATTAAATGAAAACCCATTTAGTAGTTAAACTACACAATATTTAATATATTCATCCCAGTTCCCGATATCCGTCCAAGATCCTTCACTAATAGGAAAAACACCTACTTTACGCCCTTCATTAATAAGTTTTTCAATAAGGAAGGTAATGTGATAGAGTCTATCAGAAGGAATTTCTTTAATTAGGTGTGGCTCAAGGATATACATGCCAGTATTTATCTTGAACGTAAGATTAGGCTTTTCTGTCAATGCTGTGAGAACTCCAGCCTCACCTGTTTCTAAAGTTCCGTAGGGAATAGAGTAATTCTTTAAGGCAGCAACCACAGTTATTTCATTTTTATTTTGGCGATGGAAATCAAGAATCTCGGAATAGTCCTCATCGATGATGATGTCACAATTTGACACAAAGAACGTGCTGTTGATTCGATCCTTCAATAGGTGAAGACTACCAGCTGTACCAAGTGGTTTATCTTCCTGGAAGTATTCTACATGATACTGAGGCTTATCAAGATTATCGATATAATGACGAATGAAGTCAGCCTTATAGTTAACAGAGATATAGAAGTCATGGCAACCACACTCTACGAACCTATCCATAATATCCTCCATCATTGTCTGATCCCCAATGGGAATGAGAGGCTTAGGAAGAACATTCGTAAGAGGGCGTAAGCGGGATCCTTGTCCTCCTGCCATAATGACAACGGGAAGTGTAAAAGGTGCTTTTACTCGTGTCTCTTTATAAGTGGATATATCTTCCCAAAAAATCACGTCAACGATATTATGGTAATCATCTACAATCGGCATAAAATCATTGCGACGTTCCTTCATGCGGGCGATGATACGGTCTCTTGAATCACCTACATTAGCCACATTAACTTTATCACGTAGAATGAGATTAAGTGGAGACTCCAATGGTACATTCGCAATTATGGCTCGCTGAATGTCGCCAATGCTTAACAAGCTACAGAACTTTTCTTCATCTAGTACAAGCAATAGCTTCACCTTCATTGCATCCATCTGTTTCAGTGCGGCAATGATAGGTTGTGATTTTTCGATAGAAATAGCTTCAACACGTTTTTCCATTATTTCTTCTTTTCAAGTTTACGAGCGGGATTACCTACCCAAGTTTCATTAGCTGGAATATCTTTCACCACCACCGCTCCCATTCCTATGGTAGCGCCTTCTTGTATATGTACCCAACCACGTATAGATGAGTTTGGAGCAATCCAAACATTGTCATCTATAATATTGGAGCCAGAAATGTTGACACATCCTGTAATCATCACATTTCTTCCGATTTTATTATTATGTGCTATATGACAAAGATTATTAATTTTTGAATAATCTCCTATCATAGTGTCAGCTAAAGCGCCACGATCTATACAAGTGTTGGAACCGACTTCGACATAATCACCTATGATAAGATTCCCAATCTGGGGAAAACGGAAACGATTACCTTCTTCATCCTTCTCATATCCAAATCCCGCACCACCAAGCACAGCGCCAGTCTTGATAACACAATTATGTCCCATCTCAACGCCATCATATATTCGCACATGACCATCAATATAGGTATGACTCCCAACTATAGCCTTTCCTATAATAGTATAAGGGCCAATAAAGCATTCTTTTCCAATCTTTGCTTCGGGATGAATGATTGCCGTGGGATGGACACCCGGTTGCCATGGTTCTACAAAAAAATGATTACCTATCTGAGCTAATGCTAATTTTGGGCTCTTAACATGAATAAGGGTTTTCCCAGGGATAGGTGTAACCGATTCATCAACTAAAAGAACACGCGCCCTGCTTTGTACTGCAATTTCCTGCTTATTTGATTTGGATGATTTAATCCAATCAAGTGTAGTTTCGGTAACTCGCTCCACTTCGGCGAGGTTGTCAATAAAGATCTCTGTGATATCACCATCCACGTTTATCACCCTATCTCCAAGAAAGGTAATAAGTTCCTCAAGGTATATTTTTTTCTTAATCATTTTCTTTCTGGATTGAATAATAGTTCTTGTGGAATTGCAGTCCCATTGTTATAATAATTGATAACAGAATGAAGTATTTTCATTAAGTTATCAACTCTTTGTTTATTATCCATTTGCCATCCCAAACTTTGCTCGTATGCATTTTTAGCCAATTCATTTGAAAGTCTGTCATCTTCCAATACTTGGAGCATACAATTTGCTAAGGAATTTATATTGTCTTTCTCTGCTAAAAGGACACATTGTTTTTCCTTGTTAAGAAGGGGTGTACCTGGAGTGATATTAGTTATAACCGGCAATTTGTAGAACATGGATTCTCTAATTGTTGTAGATATTAAATCCATTTTAACAGGAAGAACTGCATAACGAGCCTTTAGAACATGCCGATACATATCCTCCTTCATTTCGAACATTGGGGTAAATGAAACATTTTCATTTAATCCCAACTCGCTAATAATACTTTTTATATAGTCTTTTCTAGCAGGGGACATTCCTCCCGCCAAATTTAGAGTGACATCGGGATGCGTCCTTTTTATTATAGCCAATGCTCTAACACAATCTTCGTCTCCCTTTCTTGCCCCCATATTGAATGAAAAGTTAACGAAGTCAAAACTTTTTTGAGGAATTTCCAATTGAGGTAATTTTCCATTGATCCATTTGTATTCTAATACGGATACGTTAGGATTCAAATATTTCAAAAGTTCATAATACGATTTATTACCCGTGCCAAAAAACTTCACTTTTTGCACTATTTCTGCTTCTAGTTGAAGTAACATTTTATTGGGCTTACCATATTTAACCCTCTCTGGCTTGTGATATACTGTTTGAAGTATGCATATTATGGGATAATCCAATAAAGACAAAATGGGGGCCGATATAGTAAGATTCTCAGTACCAAACAAGACAATAATATCCGGGCGTATTTCATCCACTATTTCTCGAACTTTATGGCTGCATGTTTCTAGCTTTTTCCAAAGTGAATAATTTCCAACAAGTCGAGCCGCCTGAGAAAAATCAGAGGAATAAAAATAGTAAGTTGTCTTATTCAGATTAAAACGCTCTATACTTTTAGACATCTTTATCTGTGGAGAAACCGAGAATAATTCAATTCCATCAACTTGCTCTAATTCATTTATTAAATGACCGACCCATGGAGCCTTGTCAATCAACGTCACTTTTCGTTGTAATCCGAGTTTTTGGACAAAAAAATTAGTCAAACCCGAATAATCTTCCATTTTAAGATGTGTCCTCAACTCAGCATTCGAATATGGAGACAAAATCATTAATTTCATATTAATATCATTTTTTCAATTTATCTATATGGTATGGAATCCTTAATAATTTGCAGATAAATTGTCTCTCTGACTGGGAAAAACCTACAATAAAAATTACCAAAGCACACCAGATAAAGTCAATTATACAGAGAAACAATACAGCCCATGATTTAACAATTATAAAACTTAGGGCTAATGGTAATATAATCGACAATATAGTAATTGCGATAGAAGGGTATATCACTTCCTTTGAATAAGAGCGAACGCTAATATGGCAAAATTTTCTAGCAAAATACAAATCTGCCACCCAAAAACCTGCATGTACCACTAATGTAACTATGGCAACAATATAAGGTAAAGCACCATGACGAAGAAAAATAAAACTAATGAAAACACCGATAAGAGACAAAACAGCGAATGATATCTGTAATCCCTTTATGTTACCATTAGCATTGACAGATACAGATAAAGGAGCACCAAGAGAATCAAACAAATAAGCAAACAAAAGGAAAACACAGAATTCCTTTGTATAAGTTGGTACTTCAACCAACCATAATCTTAAAAGAGTATCAAGATTAAAAATGACAGGAATGACAATTATTAATAGCAAGAAATATGACAACTTGGCCGAACGTATCACAAGCTTATAATGAGAATCTAAATCATTCTCTGCATATGATTGAACCAATTGCGGTTTAAATGCTGTCTGAAAATTAGTAAGAAATAAATTAACTGCATTGTAGATTTGTGCAGCAACGCCAAAAGCAGCATTTGCAGATACTGTATAATAGTGATTCACTAAAATACTCTCGCCTTGACTTTTCACGACTCGAGAGGAACCACTCAATAAATTCCAACCAGAGAATGATACCAATCTTTTAAAAAGAATAGAGTCCCAACAAAAAGAATAACGACAGTCGGGTAATATCTTGGCACAATATGCCAAGTAAATAACATTGATAATAATTGTTGTTACTAGATATAAGACAGAAAATAAAATCAACCTGTCAAATGCCATTACACTAAGCAAGAAAACAATGCCCAATTTAAGAAATGCTTCTGCAATACTAATGTACGCATAAAACTCCATTTTTTCATGAGCTATAATAGATGCCCCATTCGGTGTTCTTAAAAGTCTAACAATTAGACCAAATAATGACATTTGATAAACCCACATGGCTGCAGTTTCTCTGCCAGCAGGTATATTAAGTTGAGTAGCAACAAACCACAACCCAATAGTTTCACCGAACAATAGTAATAATCCAGAGAATATGAAGAATACATTATATCCCATTGAATAGAGTTTCCTATATTCTTCCCTATCGCCACGACCTAAAGCGACGTTGAAAAATCTCTGCATAGCCCCTACTACAGCATGGGAAATGAATGAAAATAACGTTACAAATCCAGCTATTAAATTGTATATTCCATAATCATTAATTCCCAGTTGAGACAAGATCACACGGGAAGTATATAAGGAAACCGCCATCAAAAGCAACATCCTTATATACAACATTAATGTATTATTTGCTATTCGTTTATTATTTACAGCCATCTCTAAACCTCAAAATCATCAGGTACCAACATGCCCTTATTATGCAACCCGTTTACTTGTCCAATTATTAATCTTTCAGCATGGTCATGTATAGCCTTTGCGAATCGTTTACGAGGAGATAATACATCGTCACTCCAATTGGCATCATGAGTAAGAACCTGGAGATGTTGAACTGAATCATCATTCAATACATCCTCGAGTCGATCAAAACGCCAATAGCCCAAGCTATCTCCACAATATTTATAGTGATCCTTGAAATATGAAGAATAGACATTTATTAAACCACCATATTTGTATTGAATACAACTATGGGTAAAAGAAGTGGTATTATGAAAAGAAAAAGTATCAATTTCAACATTAAAATTCTTCTTCAAATAATCAACGTCTAAGCGAATATAGTCATTGAGCTGTGCTTCATCTGTAATTCTCCAGTAACGGCAATCAAAATGTAGCCCAACATGATGACCTAAGTCTATGATCTGCTTGAAAACTGCCCTATAATGTTCATCGAATAGGTTATAATAGGAACTGTGTAACTGGAAAAAATAGCTAGCACGTATGCCCAATGAAGATTCAATCTCTGCCATTTTCAAAGCAATGTCGGGCTCAAATTCCACATCGTGTCGCCAGATGATATCCTTACGAGATTCAACAAATTCATCTTTGTGAAGGATGAATTGAAAACCTTTACTGATAGTGAGTAGAAGGAGTCGCCTATAATTATCGAACGTAAAATCATCAAAATGATATATTACTCTGTTATTCATAAGCAAAAAGATATATAATTTGAATTAATCCCAATGATTTAGACAACTTTGAAGCCTTTTTTTGCTTCCTCCAGAAATACTATAATGCAAAACCTTATCAAATGTTTTCCATATAATCAATTCATTACCATCTAAATCCAAAACTTTTACAGCTTTCCTAATAGCCAACAATTGCGAATATAATTCTTCTTCACTTTTACTAACAATCATTATTCTTGCAAACAATTGATCTAGTGTATTAATATGTTTAGCTACGCATTCATGTCCCACATCATAATAAACTGTCACATCAACGATATCTTTATGAGATTTGATTGAATCCAATCCATATATTTCAGCAATTGTTCCAAGTCTCAATGGTAAAGCCACCGTACAAGCATAGTTGCCATTAAAATAAGGATTGATTGTTTTTACATCCTCAGCTTCACAAACTCTTCCTGTAAGAGAATGATATATGAGCATCTTCATCGCATTATTACAGCCTGCAGCTTCTGTCATATTATAAATCATTCCCCCACTTACTCTCAATCCCATTTCATAAACATAGATATTATCATTATCAGGAATTGCTTGAAAAAAGAATACGCCCTCTCTATATCCGAGTCCCTCAAACATTTTCTGAACATTTGGATTCACCTTATCCATATATCTATTTATAAGAGAAGATGGATAAAAACTAATTGCTGTGATAAGCCCCCCCTCTAATACATATCTTTCGCCAAGAGCTTCAAGATAACATTTTCCTTCAGAAACAATGTATTTGGCATCAATCGTTACACCTCCATTATCTATATATTTTTCGATAATAACATCCGAAGAAGATGATATAGCAAGAGCTTCTTTTATAGCAATATCAAGTTCAACTTCGTTTCTACAAATAGAGATACCTCTCGAAGAACAACCATCAACAGGTTTTACAATTACAGGATAATCTCTACAAGAAGGAAGATTTGAGATAGAAAAATCGGGTACTGTAGGCACTCCATATCTTTTGCAACTATCCTTAAAATTTCTTTTGTCTTGACATATTTTCCACATCTCTTTAGTTGCATAATATGGAAGACTTGCTATTTTACATATTTCTATGGCATTTTGAACATTCCATTCTCCTGCTCCCGTAGCAACACCATCTATTTTATTATCAATAATATATTTATACAGCGATGAATAATCGTCAGTACTTATCATTATTGATTCATCAGCAATCTTTTTACCTGGGCGATTCTCCTGATTGTCTGTAACAATTACGTACGCACCCATCTCCTGAGCATATCTAACTAATTGAACATTAGATGCAGAACCTCCAAGAACCAACAATTTTTTTCCTAATAAATTCTTCATATTAAAATCAATGAAATATCTTGTATCACACAATTATCATGTAAGTTATAAACCATTCTAAGTTATAGTTAACTAATGGTTGAAACTATTCTCAGTTTTGGAAACATATCTCTTTTATAACCTTCTCATACTTCCTAAAAGCATCCTCTAGAGTTTCCCGACTTTCCGCTACAATGGTCATATGCCCATATCTATTCAAGCTAGATGTAATCCGATGGACGGACTCACCTTCTTTCATGTTAAACGAGAAATCGACAACATGCGGCCATTTTATAACCAAAAACTCATCAGGAATATGATTAATCATGGTTCCTTCTTCAAAAGCAAAAAAGTGAACACCAGCGTATTGAAGAGATTGAGGTTTAGGATGGATTTCTTCACCTAATGCCATACGTAGTAATTCATCTTCAAGATTGACTCCCGTGGAGAGTGGTGTAAGGGTAGATGTGATATAGTCGCCACCCAATCTTGGACTAGTCTCTATCACAAATATACCTCTCTCATTTATCTTCAGTTCTGTATGAGATGGGCAATTCTCGAACCGTAATGCTTTACCGACCTTATCAACAATGGCACGAATGGCATCTCGTTGGTCATCTGTCAAGTTGGCAGGTTGAATATGGCCAAGTTCAACATTATAAGGAAAAGGAGTGGTTTTTTTCTCAGTAAACTGAATCACATGGCTCTCACCACGATAATGGAGAGATTCAATACTGAATTCACGTCCTTCGATAAACTCCTCAACAAGAACGGTATCCAAATGCGAGTATTGCAAAGCTTCATCTATGCACTCCTGGAGTTCGTCAAGAGTACGGCATAGTTTAACACCACGGCTGCCTGAGTTATCACGCGGTTTGCAAATAATGGGGAAATATAGATCCTTAGCTTCTTCAGCGCTGTGAATCAATCGACCACGAGCACAAGGTACATTACCTGCAAGGAAGCGTTGCTTCATCTGGTACTTGTCAGTACTCCATTGCGCTGTCTCAACCGAGTAGAATGGGAACCCATATTTATCGGCTATGCGAGCCATCATTACCAAAGGCTTGTCAGTAGCAGCAGTTACAATAGCATTTATGCCATTCTTCTCTACAACAGCACATGTACCCTCGAAATCTTGACCACCAACAACCTCAAATGCATCTACATCTTCTTTGCAATAGGCATCTTGGCATGGGTCAATACCCACGACAAAGAGACCCATTGCTTTTGCACGAAGAATAATAGATTTTTGGAGTTCCCCGACTCCGAATACAAGGAGTTTACGTTTATCCATAGATTTCCTTAACTCCCTTCTTCAGAGTATCGCTTATGAAATCTACCTGCTCCATAGTGAGCGCGGCATACATAGGAAGTGTAACCTCATTGTCGGTTACATACTCAGTTTGTGGCAACACGGCACCACATTCAACAAAGGTTGAGAACTTATGAGCAGCAGGATAATGAACTGAAGTTTGAATGCCAGCAGCATGAATGTATTCACGAAGTTTATTGCGTTGCTCCTTGGTAGAATTTAGGATAACAACTGGGAAAATGTAGTTAGATACAAATTCTTTATTGTCAGCAAATGGAACTACTACTCTTTCAACATCCTTTAGATTGTCGAGATAACGCTGACGAACCTTGATGCGAGTCTCCAAATCTCCAGGAAGTTTCTTCAACTGCTCTATGGCGATAGATGCTCGGATGTCATCCATACGGAAGTTATAACCTAGACAAGTGATATCGTATTCAGTCGCATGACCACTCGCACGTTGATAAGACATGGTGCTCATACCATGACTACGAATCAATCGTGCCTTGGCAGCATATTCCTCATTGTTGGTAATGAACATTCCTCCTTCACCTGTAGAAATATTCTTGTTTGAGAAGAAACTGAAAGAGGCACAATCACCGATAGTACCAAGTTTCTTTCCCTTGTACTCTGAAAGTGGTCCGTGACATGCGTCCTCAATCACCTTGAGGTTATACTTCTTGGCAATAGCCATAATCTCGTCCATCTTACAAGGGAAACCCGCCATATGAACGACTACGATACCCTTGGTACGTGGAGTAATCTTACGTTCAATATCAGCTGGGTCAATATTAATATTGTTTGGACCTACGATGTCTGCGAAAACAGGGGTAGCACCTACATAACGAATACAATTGCAAGAAGCGGCAAAGGTAAGTGAAGGACAAATGACTTCATCACCAGGACCAAAACCACATACCATACAACAAACGTGAAGTGAATCTGTGCAGTTGCTCATGCTCACAGCATACTTTACGTTCCACATGTCAATGAACATCTGTTCCAATTCAGCATTCTTTGGTCCAGTGCTAATCCATCCAGATTTGATGGTATCGTATGCTGCCTGAGCTTCGCGTTCGTCGAAGTTCAGATTAAAAAGAGGAATATTGTAAGCCATATTATTAAAAATTTAATTGTATATCGTAAAATATTTCCAAAGTCCAGCAAGCATATCAGCTTCCACAATGGCTTCAGTTTTCATTAATTCAAATAACTCTTCTTTGGATACTTCCAAAACTATAATATCTTCAGAATTGTCTAAATGCTGTGTATCTACCTTTTTAGCATTTTTTGCCACAAAGCAATAACAATAATTAGTCATTGCACTGGCATTCGGTGCAGACTTTCCTAAATATGTCCATCTGTCGCTAGCATATCCTGTTTCCTCAAGAAGTTCTCTTTTTGCAGCGACTAATGGTTCTTCATCATTCTCTACAATACCAGCACAGAGTTCATAACATTCCTTATCAATCCCGTAACGATATTGCTTCTCGATAAGAAATTTGCCATCTACTGTCTCTGCAATAATACATACCCAATGACAATATTCCAGGACATAAAAGTCATCCAATTCTGTTCCATTAGGTAGCAGCACATGATCCTGACGAACATTTAGCCAAGGAGTTTTGAGTATGTATTTCTTGCCGAGAACCTTCCAAGGAGCCATGATTACATCTTTTGGTCAAGATTCTTACCCTTCTCCTCGTGTTCGAAATTTGGGATAAAATCCTTAATAGCTTCTACAACTTGGGCCTTAGTGAAATCTGGATTTTCAAAGATAGATTCCAACTTCTCAAAAAAGCCTTCTACTTCAGCCATATCATGTCGAGTTGTCTGTTCAACAACACCAAGTGCATTGAAACGTGCCATGTCTATCTTCTCTCCTGGCACGTAGAACTCTTCATAAGCCTTCTCTCCTGTGGTATCGCTTCTAAAATACACGACAGGATATTCAGTTATAACATGCAACCCTTTATCGTGAGCTGTAGTATCAAGATTAATTGCCAAATGTTTGGCCTCTTCATCAGATAAACATTCTTTCTTTACAAAACCTTCAACCTTCACAAAGTCATCACATATTCTGCTAAAAGTAAGCATCTGGTCCTCACCTAACTTCGGGAAAAATACCTCTCCTGGCTTTCCAAGAATACAAGCAAGCATACAGATCTGACCAGATTCCTCGGGACTAACAAAGTATCGCTTCACATCAGAAGGTGCTGCAAGCGGCTGTCTCTTCTGCATACGATGAATCCATCCATCAGGAAGTGATCCATTGCTAAATGCCACATTAGCGAAACGAGCTGTTGTAACCTTAAAGTACTTGTTATAAACCATCACTAGGTCTTCCATAATGCGTTTGCTGGCACCCATTATATTTACTGGGTTCGCGGCTTTGTCCGTTGAAACGCAGAAAAAGTGTTTTGGAGGATAGACGGTCAACAAATCCATCAATTTCTTGGCCTTGATGTCATTGTTCTCAATGAGTGCCTGCACGCTATACTTATCTTTCTCGCTGCGCACGTGCTTATGAGCAGAGAAGTTTGCTACAATATCAAACCCCTTCTCCTCACGGTAAATGCGTTCAAAAATAGGATCTGCGAAGTTTAGTGTGTAACAACGGAACTCATCGGGCACATAAAGTCCGAATGTGCTACGCACATCACGTACCAGTTCGGCCAATCCATTCTCGTTGAGGTCAACAACCACAACACTTTTAGGTTCGAAGCGCAGCACAGCCTTAATGAAACTGGAACCAATGCTTCCCGCTCCCCCAATAACACAGATCTTCTTATCCTTTATCTCCCGTGTCAAGATCTCACGATTCGCCTCTATATCATCCAAGAACATACTCTGAGGGCGAAACGTCACACTATCAGCTATGAATTTATCTAAGTTGAACATATCTTGTTTTTAATTTTTTGTCTAAAAGCAATTAGTAATATTATTCAAATCGCTTAATGTTAATATACTCCTTTCACCCCTAACAAATACAGGAAAATTATATTATTAAAATAAATATTATACAGGATACTGGGGTTAAGTCTTCCCCCAATAAGGAGTATGAGAGTCAAAGAGGATTAGATGTGGTCTTTATACAGCTTCGCCTAAGATAGCCACAAACTAAAAGCAGCCACCTCGCATCCGCCTATAAAACGGGGCAAAGATAGGGAAAAATATCGAGATGGCAAAAAACTGCCACGAAAAAACTACTAATATTGGACGTTTTGTCATTAAATTCAGACAAATTGATAGTTATGGTTGTGAATTTTGGAAGGCTTCGATGAAAATAGCAGATGCCTTTGATTATAGCGCATTAAATGTACCACTTGTAACAGTTTGAAATGTGCCAGCTAAAACACTTTCAAATGTGCCACTTGTAGCGATAACAAATGTACCACCTTTACAAGGTCATTTTTCGGGTGCAAAAATAGTGACTATTTTCTTTTCTTTTTCCTCATTGACTCACCTTTCAGCTCTACACGATGTGCATTTGCAGTCAAACGGTCCATTATGGCATCTGCAATTGTCGGTTC
>JAEEGL012625806.1_pt1 | contig 43289 bp, 40 predicted proteins | sample 9134231 | NCBI WGS metagenome assembly JAEEGL01 (sample SAMN16246548, study PRJNA631951) | gut metagenome | biome: gut microbiome; feature: rumen; material: fiber-attached | host: Bos | place: Iran: Karaj | collected 2018-10
ACCGCTTATAACACCATCTTCTGTGTAGTCAAATGTTATTATATCTGTGTAGTAGTCATGTTCCAGATACTGGCGGTTAACCTCAAGTATCTTGGCATCGGAGCAGAAAATATAGGCTATCTCACCCACTTTCCTGCCGTGACTGGCCGCCACCTGCTTAATCCAAGCGCTGCACTCCCGTGCCTTTATTGCCGGACGCTTTACATCAATAGTCTGAAATGTTATCATATTAGTCTTACTAATTTTTTTCGAGGGCAAAAGTATCAATAATATTTTAATAAAAAAAGTATTATCTTTGCTATCTTAAAGATTGAGATAATCTCAACTATCCTCAATAAAGGACATGAAATTCAACTACGATGTTATAGTGATTGGTGCAGGGCATGCCGGCTGCGAGGCCGCACATGCTGCTGCATCCATGGGCTCTGAGACAATGCTCATTACGATGGACATGAACAAGATAGCCCAGATGAGCTGCAACCCTGCAGTGGGCGGAATTGCAAAAGGTCAGATTGTAAGGGAGATAGATGCTCTAGGCGGAGGCATGGCCTACGTTACGGACCACACATCCATACAGTTCAGGATGCTGAACCTCTCAAAAGGACCAGCCATGTGGAGCCCGCGCAGCCAGTGTGACAGGGCCAAATTCATTACAACATGGCGTGGCGTATTAGAGAACACTGAGCATCTTTATATGTGGCAAGATACTGTAAATGAGCTGATTATAGAAAACAACGCTGTATGCGGTGTAAAGACTATGATGGGTGCAGAGTTCAAGGCTAAAAGTGTGGTTCTCACTAACGGCACATTCCTAAACGGACTCCTGCATATTGGCAAAGCTCAATTAAGAGGCGGAAGAATCTCAGAGCCTGCAAGCTACGGTCTTACAGAACAGTTAAAGTCAATGGGCTTCAAAGCGGACCGAATGAAGACTGGCACACCCGTGAGAATTGACATCCGCAGCGTGGATTTGAAGGGCTGTACAGTACAGGACGGTGATACCGATTTTCACAAATTCTCATATCTGGATTACGAGCCCAGAAACCTCAGACAGCTGCCCTGCTACATCCTTTCCACGAACAGCAAAGTTCATGAAGTGCTACGCAGCGGACTGAAAGACTCCCCTCTTTACAACGGACAGATTAAAAGCATCGGGCCAAGATACTGCCCCAGCATAGAGACTAAAATTGTTACTTTCTCTGACAAGGAGAGCCACCCTCTGTTCCTGGAACCAGAGGGAGAAAATACTACCGAGTATTACCTTAACGGCTTCTCATCATCGCTGCCAATGGACATTCAGCTCCAGGCGCTACAGCAGATAGAGGCATTCAAGAACATACACATTTTCCGACCGGGATACGCCATAGAGTATGACTTCTTTGACCCTACCCAACTGACCGCAACCTTGGAGACAAAGCTCATAAAGAACCTCTTTTTTGCGGGTCAGATTAACGGCACCACAGGCTATGAAGAGGCGGGAGGCCAAGGCATAATAGCCGGTATAAACGCACACATAAACTGTCACGGTGGAGAGGCGTTCACCCTTGCCCGAGACGAAGCTTACATAGGAGTTCTCATTGATGACCTAATCACAAAGGGTGTGGACGAACCATATAGAATGTTCACATCGAGGGCTGAATACAGAATCCTTCTGCGTCAGGATAACGCCGATGAGAGACTAACAGAAAAAGCCTATAACGCAGGCTGTGCAAGCAAGGAGAGAATGGATTTGCTGCAGTCAAAACTTGAAGAGAAAAACCGCCTGAAGGGCGTTATCGAGTATGATTCCGTAACACCTGCAGAGGCCAACGGCTACCTTGAAAACATAGGGTCAACCCCTATAAAAGGAAGGACACATCTTCTTGAACTGCTATTAAGACCTAACGTAAACATCGAGGGTCTTTGCTCCATAGCGCCACGTTTGAAAGCCACAGTTGAGAGCATAAAGAACAGAAAAGAGGAGATCACTGAGAGCGTGGAGATAGAACTGAAATATGCTGGATACATAACCAGAGAGAACCTCATAGCAGAGAAACTTCACCGCTTGGAGAATATAAAAATCAAGGGGAAATTTGACTATAGCACAATAAACGCAATCAGCACAGAGGCCAGACAGAAGCTCACAAAAGCGGACCCTGAGACCATTGCACAAGCCGCGCGCATCCCTGGAATATCGCCGAGCGACATCAACATTCTGCTGGTTATGATGGGCAGATAAAACCAAATGTTCCACGTGAAACATTATAATAAATTCACAATAATATGACACTACAAGAGGTAAAAGAATCGTTCAGAACAGTTCAGGATTTTCCCAAAAAAGGAATACAGTTCATTGATTTCACAACAGCGCTAAAAAAGCCTGAGTGCATTAAAACAATGAGCAACGCCCTATGTGACTACTACAAAGATAAAGGCATAACAAAAGTGGTGGGAATAGAATCAAGAGGATTCTTTATGGCAACAGCCATCTGCACAAGAATAGACGCAGGATTTGTACCACTAAGAAAACCTGGAAAACTGCCTGCTGAAACCATATCAGAAAGCTACCAGAAAGAGTACGGAACAGACACAATAGAGATACATAAGGATGCCCTGACAGAAGATGACGTGGTACTGTTACACGATGATATACTTGCTACAGGAGGAACTGTTTTTGCAGCTATAAAGCTCATAAAAAAGTTCAATGTAAAGAAAATATATCTGAACTTTATTGGAGAAATTGACTTCTTAGGAGGCAGGGAAAAAATAGATAAAGAGATTGATGTCTACTCTCTCTTTCACGTATAGACGGTGCCATATACTGACCACATAAAAGCAATAGTATCCGCCCTGCCGGAGTCTCCTGGCGTATACCAATATTTCAACAAAGAGGGCAAGATAATCTACGTAGGCAAGGCTAAAAACTTAAAGCGTAGAGTAACTTCATACTTTACTGGAAACAACCATACATCAAAAGTAAACGCTCTTGTAAAGAATATTCATGACCTTAAATACATAGTTGTAAATAGTGAAACAGATGCTCTTCTTCTTGAAAACAACCTGATAAAACAGCATCAGCCTCACTATAACATTCTGCTTAAAGACGGAAAAACATACCCGTGGCTATGTATAACAAAAGAACCGTTCCCACGTGTTTTTAAAACAAGAAATGTAGTAAAAGGAGCCTCCTATTATGGTCCATACAGCAATGTATGGGTGGTGGACACTATAATTGAACTGATAAAGAAAATATACCCCATAAGAACATGCAGGGACTATCTAACAGAGGAAGGAATAGCATCGGGGAAATACAAAGTATGCCTGAAATATCATATACATAACTGCGCAGGCTGTTGCGAGGGTTTTCAAAGCCACGCAGAATACAGGAGAATGATTGATGAGATAGTAGAGATAGTAAGAGGCAATAGTCATAAAATAACAGAGTATCTTACAAAAGAGATTGCAAAAGCAGCAGCAGAATATAGGTTTGAAGAGGCATACGCACTAAAACAAAAACTGGATGCAATAAACGCATATAGGGAGAAGACTGTCATCACCACAACGCACAAGGAGAGCATGGATGTGTTTGGCTACGATGAAGAGGACAACGTAGCATATATAAACATTCTGCACATAAACAACGGCTCAGTTACTCAGGGATACACTCTTGAAATATACAAAAAGCTTGATGAAACCAGGGAAGAAATACTTTCACTTGCAATACTTGAGCTGAGAAACAGAATACAAAGTAACAGCCGTGAGTGTCTGGTACCATTCATGCCTGACAATGAGATTGACGGTGTTATATTCACAACTCCTCAGAAAGGGGATAAAAAGAGACTTCTTGATTTAAGCTATCAAAACGTAAAGCAGTATAAACTTGACAAGGTAAAGCAGGGTGAGAAACTGAACACACAACAGAAAGGAACTGCATTGTTAATGGCATTGCAGGATGCTTTGAAACTTGAAAAAATACCCCAACGCATCGAATGTTTTGATAACTCAAACATCAGCGGAGATTATGCAGTGGCTGGATGTGTTGTTTATGAATACGCCAAACCTCTAAAGAGCGAGTATAGAAAATACAATATAAAAACTGTGACAGGTCCTGATGACTACGCTTCAATGAGAGAGGTGGTACTTCGTCGTTACAGCCGCATTATTGAAGAGGGTGGAAGACTTCCAGATTTAATAATAGCTGACGGTGGAATGGGCCAAATGAGCAGCATAAGAGAGGTTGTTGAAGGCGAGCTGAAACTTAACATACCTATAGCCGGTCTTGTAAAAAATAAGAAGCACCAGACAAGCGAGCTGCTATATGGAAACCCGCCTCTCACCATAGGGATAAAACCAACAGACCCTCTCTTCAAATTCCTGTCCGGAATACAGGATGAAGTTCACCGCTACGCAATAACTTTTCATCGTGACAAGAGAAGCAAGGAATTTATGGTTAGTGAGCTGGATGAAATACCCGGCATAGGTGAAAAAACCAAAAATGAGCTGATACTGCACTTTAAGAGCGTAAAAAGAGTTAGATCAGCAAAATTTGAGGAGATAGAAAAAGTGATAGGAACGCACAGAGCCACAGCAATTTATAATTATTTTAACGGCTCCGTAACTAACTGAGAATCTAAAATTCAAAATAAATACGTAAACAGTATCGGAATATTTCCATAATTTTGGGACATAAAAACAGAAAAATACAATATGGACTTTAACTCATTTTTCAAAGCTTACCCATTCTCTCTTTCAGAGGAGGAGATCAGACTTGATGTGAAACACATCATCGAGCATCGTTATGAAAACACTGATAATTTAAAGAGCAAGAAATTTTTGTTCAGCTCACTTGAAATTACATCGCTCTCCCCTACCGACAATGAAGAGAGCATCAGAGCTCTGGTTGAAAAGGTGAACAATATTGATGAAGAGAGTCCGGAGCTTCCAATGCCGGCAGCCATTTGTGTCTACCCTGCCTTGGTGGAGGTGGTGAAGAACACTCTCACTGAAGAGGTGGGTATAACAACAGTGGTAGGTTTCCCTCACGCACAAACATTCCCGGAGATAAAGATTGCGGAAGCGTCACTTAGTATTCTTAGCGGAGCCACTGAAATTGACATGGTGATAAATGTTGGAAAGTTCCTGGCCGGAGAATATGATGACGTATATGATGAAATTCATGAAGTGAAGGCTGCATGCAAGGATAAGACCCTAAAGGTGATTCTTGAAACAGGACTGCTCAAGACTCCTGAAAACATCTTCAAAGCCTCTCTTCTTGCAATGGAGGCAGGTGCTGACTTTATCAAGACAACAACTGGAAAAACCGAGCCTACAACACTAAACGCAGTATACACCATGTGCAGGGCAATACGCGCCTATTACGAGACCACAAACCTTAAAAAAGGTATCAAAGTAGCCGGCGGTGTAAAGAGCGTACAGGACGCACTAATGTACCTTAGTGTGGCCAAGGAGATTCTTGAAGATGACTTTATGAGTGTTGATTATTTCAGAATAGGTTCATCAAGCCTTGACAAGGCGCTCAGAGAGGAACTATCAATATAGTATCAAACATTGAATCTGAAGTGCATGATGTCACCGTCCTGCACTTCATAGTCCTTACCCTCCACGCTCATTTTGCCAGCCTCTTTACAGGCTGCCTCAGAACCATACTTAATGTAGTCTTCATACTTTATGACCTCTGCACGTATGAAACCCTTCTCAAAGTCTGTGTGGATAACACCAGCGCACTGAGGCGCTTTCCAACCCTTGCGGAATGTCCAGGCGCGAACCTCAGGCTCGCCTGCAGTAAGATATGTCTGTAGATTTAAGAGCGAGTATGCAGCCTTTATCAGACGGCTCACACCACTCTCCTCAAGGCCTATCTCATCAAGGAACATCTTACGCTCCTCGTATGTTTCAAGCTCAGCGATGTCAGCCTCAGTAGCGGCTGCCACAACCAGAATAGAGGCGTTCTCATCCTTTACAGCCTCACGCACCTCATCCACGTAATGATTACCTTTAACAGCTGATGACTCATCCACATTGCAAACATAAAGAACCGGCTTATCAGTAAGAAGGAACAAATCCTTAACTATCTTTTTCTGCTCCTTGTCAAGCTCAACGCTACGCACATTCCTACCCTTCTCAAGAGCATCCTTATACTTGAGCAGAATCTCATATACAGCCTTTGAAGCCTTGTCACCAGCGGCAGCCTGTTTCTGAACCTTGTTAATACGGCTGTCAACTGTCTCCAAATCTTTTAGCTGAAGCTCAGTGTCAATTATCTCCTTGTCACGTACCGGGTTTACAGAGCCGTCAACATGGGTTACGTTTTCATCATCAAAACAGCGGAGCACATGAATTATGGCGTCCGTTTCACGTATGTTGGCAAGAAACTTGTTTCCAAGACCTTCACCTTTGCTGGCGCCTTTTACAAGACCTGCTATATCCACAATCTCCACTGTGGTTGGAACTATGCGCTGCGGATGTATCAGCTCAGCAAGAGCATTAAGCCTCTCATCAGGAACAGTGATTACACCTACATTAGGCTCTATGGTACAGAATGGAAAGTTAGCGGCCTGAGCCTTGGCGTTTGACAAACAGTTAAAAAGTGTGGATTTCCCTACATTTGGAAGTCCTACAATTCCACATTGCAAAGACATAGTTCTATTTTTTAGTTATTTAGGGTGCAAAAGTAGTAAAAAATAAGTACTTTTGTGGCCTATTTGACAGCAACCATGCAAAAAAGAGATAAAATAATCATAATAAGCGCCTTTTCTGTTTTAGGCCTCCTACTTGTAATTGCCATAATAATGCTCCTTTTCCAGCATCGTGAAATAGAGAGCCAGAGTGCTGAGATAGAAGAGATAACAGCTGTAATGGAATTTGAGAAACAGCAGAGTATCAATGAGTTTGAAGAGATGCAGAAGCAATATGAAGACTACTACATCAATACAAGCAATGACTCTCTCCTGAAGCTTATTGATGAGGAGAAGCAGAAGGTGCAGCAGCTTTTACAAGAGCTTAAAACTGTCAAGGCAACAAACACCCGCCGTATTGCAGAGCTTAAAAAAGAGCTTTCAACTGTACGTGGCGTACTTAAGACATACGTGGAGAGGGTTGACTCTCTTAACACCGTTAACAGTAACCTGCGTAGTGAGAACCAGAAGGTAAGGCGTCAGTATGAGGAGCGCAGCAGGGAGCTTGAGGAGCAGCGCGCCCAGGCTGAGGAACTTGACAAGAAGGTTACAATGGCCTCTATTCTTGAAGCCTCCGATATCACCCTCAGCACCCTTAATGACAGGGGTAAAAAGGCACGCTCTATAAAGAAAGTTGCAAAATTCCAAATTGATTTCAGAATACTGAGAAACATTACTGCAGAGAGAGGGCGTAAAACCATCTACATGAGGATAACTGACAAGGATGAGAATCTGCTCACATCACCTGGCGAGAACCACTTCTTCTTTGAAGGCATGGACCTTGAATACAGTGCTAAAAAGGACTTTGATTTTAGCGGAGAAACAGAGGATATTACAATATATTACACTGTAAATAATCAGCTAAAAGAGAGCACATACACCATTGCACTCTTCACAGACGGCAATCTTATTGGTGAGAAGAGCTTTATTCTGGAATAGCATGGAATGAGCGGCATCTATGTACATATACCCTTCTGCAAGAAGAGATGCACATACTGCAGCTTCTACTCCACTACCCTTCTAAACCATATAGACCATTACATTGATTCAATTTGTAATGAGGCCATTCAAAGGAAGGATTTCCTTACTGACAAGAATATTGACACCCTCTATATTGGGGGCGGCACACCATCACTTCTTCACCATAGCCACATAGAAAAAATCTATGACACCTTGGCTTCCATTTATAATCTTGATAAATTGAGAGAGTTCACCATTGAATGTAATCCTGATGATGTGGATGATTCTTTTATATCGGGGTTGAAGAAAACAACTGTGAACAGAGTGAGTTTAGGCGTGCAAAGTTTTGATGACACTCTACTTAAATTTATGAACAGGAGGCATGACTCCCTCTCAGCTATAGAAACAGTAAAAAGACTCCAGAAAAACGGTTATGACAATATAAGTATTGACCTTATATATGGAATCCCTGGCCAGAGTGAGGCAAGCTGGAAAGAGAGCGTAGAGCAGGCCATAAGCCTTAATGTACAGCATATTTCTGCCTATAATCTTTCATTTGAAGAGGGCACCACGATGTTTAGATATGCTGACAAGGCACCTGATGATGATACATGCCTTGATATGTTCAAACACCTGTGCTCACAATTAAGCAAAGCAGGATTTGAACACTATGAGATATCAAATTTTGCAAAAAAAGGCTTAAGATCAAAGCATAACAGTTCATACTGGACAGGAGTTTCATATCTGGGACTTGGAGCCGGTGCGCACTCTTATAACACCAAAGAACGCCACTGGAATAACGAGATGGTTATCTCAGGCAATACCATTAACTGGAATACTGAAAAAGAGGTTCTAAGTGAAAAAGACATTTTCAATGAGCTTATACTTACTGCATTACGTACAAAAGAGGGTGTGCTTGAAAGTAATGTAAATATAAAATACACTAACCATTTCAACATAATTGCTGATAAATACATCTCAGAAGGCTTGCTAAAAAAACATGATGGAAGAGTTTCACTTACAGAGAAAGGTATTTTTCTCAGCGATGCTGTTATCAGAGATTTCATAATACTGTGAGCAAATTATTAAAATATAAGTTTTCAATTATAATAGCGTTAGCTATAACCTATTTAAGCCTATTCAAAACACCTAAAATGGATTTGAACATTGCTTTTATAGATAATTTTGACAAACTTGTACATCTTGTAATGTATGTAGCACTAACCTACTCTATAATAAAAGAATCAAAAATCAAGGATAAATTTTTAACTAAATATTTCTATATATTTTCTATTTCCACTATCTTTGGAGGAGCAATGGAAATATTGCAGAATTACTTTCCACCCCGCACCGCCTCTTGGGGTGATTTTATTGCTGATGCAATTGGGTCCGCTTTACCACTTGTCATCATAACCTTTTTACGGATTTATGATTATGGACACAAACAAAACGGTAAAGCAGATGGCGCTGAGCCTAATTGAAGGGCTTAACACAGAAAACACACTTAAACTTATTGAAAAGTTTGAAACAGCTGATAATGTATTAAATCAAAATTCCTATTCATTATCAGAAGCATTAGAGTGTAAACTTGAAACTGCAGACTATCTGGTATCTCAATTTGAATCAGCACTTAAAAATGCTGAAAAAGAGTTTGATTACACTACTAATTCAGACATTAAAGTAATTTTTATAAAAGACAAGGAATATCCTGAAAGACTATATTATTGCAGTAATGCACCAAAAATCATTTACGTAAAAGGCAACACTAATCTTAACAGTGCAAAAATAGTATCTATTGTAGGTACAAGAAAAGCCACTGATCATGGAAAAAGACTGTGTACAAAGTTTATAGAAGACCTTGCTAATTTTGATAAGAACATTGTTATTGTAAGCGGACTTGCCTTTGGTATAGATATTACAGCCCACAAAGCTGCGCTTGAAACCGGACTACCAACCATAGGTGTCATGGCAGGAGGTTTTAACCACTTCTACCCTGCCCTACATCTACCTTATGCAAGAAAAATGGTAGCATCCAATGGTTCTGTTATAACAGAGCAGGTAAGTGATGTTGTACCTCTTCCTTTTACCTTTGTTAATAGAAACAGAATAATAGCCGGGCTTGCTGACGCTACTGTTGTAGTTGAAAGTTCTGTCAGCGGCGGCTCTCTAATTACTGCTAAAATGGCTGTATCATACGGACGTGAAGTTTACGCCTTTCCAGGACGTGTAGGAGAAAGACTTTCTGAAGGCTGTAATAACTTTATAAAATACAATAAGGCAGGACTTATTGAAAATGCTGATGATTTCATATATTTCATGGGATGGAATGCATATGGTAAAGGTAAGGATATAGCCATGGACTATTTAAACATGGATAGTAATGAAAAGGAAATTTATGAAATTATAGAGAAAGAAAAGACCATACATCATGACTCCATTATTCTAAAATTCAGTAATCCAGCCATTTTAGATTCTATTTTATTAGAGATGGAGCTAAAAGGAATAGTAGAAAGACTACCAGGTAATTTCTTCTCTCTTATATGAAGAATTGTTTATAACTATGTTAATAAAGCAATAATAAATTATTAATAACTAAATTTTAAACTTTGAAAATTAGTTTTGGTATACAACTTATTTTATTTATCAAATTTTTAAGTCACATTTTTTTATTTTTAATCAACACTAATTTTTAACATCAAATTAAAATTTCATACAATATTTTTATTTACATAACCTTAAAAACAAAGAGTGTTAATAATGAAGTTATTATACTCATTTATAAATATTTAGAATGTTAATAACTTGTTCAATTCTATTGAAAATACATGTTGTTTTTAATACACAACAAAATCTTAATTTATTTATTCACTTTATTAACACTAATATTATAATCATTGGAATTTTTTCAAAAAGAAATTTAAAAGAAATATAATGTAATAGTCAGAACTTGTAGCTAAATACTCCGTTTATAACAGTCTTGTTATTTCCTTTTATTTTTTCATTTCCACTGCCTATTTCATTGCGGTCTATATAATAGGTATTATCTACTTTAATGTCAATATTCATATTTTTAAGAGGCTTAAACTTTAATAAAAGGAAAAATCTGGCTCCTATTCCGTAATATTGCGGAGATGAGTATCTAAAGTGCACAGAAGGTTCATAGTTGTATATAGAGTTATCATATAAAGGAATATCAAAAAAAGCAGCTCCTGCGGTTAATGAAAAAATTCCTTTATAAAAAATCCAATTACCATTTGAGCTTATTAAAAATCCGTAAGTTGACCTTATACTATTATTTAGAGAATCCACTTTGTAAATAGAACCTGATAAAGTAGCATTTATGGTAAAATTATCTTTAATTGAAAATTTATAATTCATATTAATATTGTGTTTATAAGTGATATAGGATTTTTTTTCCTTGCACAAAACACTGTATCTTATATATCCAAGATTATTTTCATTAGGATTATAAATTGCTTTAAAATTAAATTTGAATCCAGTAAAAGGCTTTTTCAAACTATTGTTAATATTACTCACTCTGTAGACATCGGTGTAAGTCTCTATTTTCCAATTCTTAAAAGGAGCAATATAAGCACCAATATAGATACCCTTTTCATCATTATGTGAGTTTTTACTATAGGCATTACCAAACTTTGTAAAATATCCGGAAGGGTAATATCTAAAAAGAGTACAAAGGGATACATAATCATTACAAACCACAGTAAATGAATTGATTGTAGCAAACTTGAAATTTTTATCAAAAGCAGTTTCTCCAGAAAAAATAAACTTTCCAATTTTAAATTTATAATCAATTCCAGTGTTAAAGTATTTGTCATAAAAATCATAATACCCCGATATTCCAATTTTAAGGTATCTCCAATTATAACTAATATTTGCGCCAACCATGTAGGAAGGAGATTTATATCTCTTTTCAAAGTCACTTTCTGTTCTATGATACCCTTCATTCTTATTGTAAAAAGTAAATGAAGAAAGTAGGGAAAACATTATTTTTTTACCGCCTATCTGAATTGCTGCTCCTCTATAATAACCTGTTTCTGAAGTAGAGTATGAAGGTTTTAAATTATCATTAGAAATTATAGTGTTTTCTATACTTGTATTTGAAAAATTAGAATTTGATTTAAATACCAATCCTTGTCCAAACACCATCTTATAGTCACCTAAAGCTATGGTTTTAATGTGTTTAGTTATATTTGAAAAAAATATATGGGCACTATAGAAATCAAACCCTTTATTATAGTGAAAATCAAATGGCTCTCCTTCTGATTTTGAACCTAATAAGCCAAAACTCATATCTCTATGTTTAAAGTAATACTTAAAATATAGATTAAAAGGTTTTCCAAGGTATTTACCATTTAAGTACCCATCTTTTTTCTGTAAAGTTCCTCCTGCATATAATGTTAAATTAGATTTACCGTATTTGAATATATTTTTAAAAGAGAATTTATGTTTAGGAGCTATTTTATCAACTATAATAAAAGGTAAAATTTCCCTAATAGTGTTAGCGTCAAAGCCTTCAACAAGTTTTAGTTCGTATATAGATTCCATGGGTCCGTAGTCAAATAGATATTCCATAAGATTCTCTATTTGCGAACTTTTAAGAAAGGGAAGGTTTTCAAGCTGGCTTCTTGTGGAAGTGTTAATATTTATGGGGTTTTCAGCAATAAATGAAAGAGTTTCATTCATAACCTCAATTTCAGATGTGGCAAGTCCAATGTTATCTTCAGAAATTTCAGAATATATAAGTTCCTCCATCCCTAAAACCATATCCGTCTCCCTACCAAACAATTTTGTAAAGGAAACAAGTAATAATAATAACAATATATAATTTTCAACTTTCAATTTTTAACTCTCAATTCTCAATTCTCAATTAAAAATATTCCCTAACGGTCATCAATACGTCTCAACTTACTAAACCCTATTGCGGCCCTGCAACCTATCCCGCTTCCTAAATTGTAAAAGGCGTCAAAATCAATAAAAAAAGATTTAAGTCTAAGGCCAAAACCGGCAAGTATGGAGGCATTGGTCTGGTATGATACCCCAAACCTTAAGGCAAACTGTTTTAATGGAGTATATTCAATGCCAGAGCATATAAGAAAAGGACTCTTTAACTCCTTGCTTCCTTCAAGGGATATAGAAAAATTATTCAATATCATTAATGAGAAGCCAATTTTAAATGTAACAGGCAGTCTGTATAGTATGTCACCTGATTTAAGAGGGGAAAAACTTATGTTTTCAGCAGAAACCCCTATACAAATTTTTTTAGTTGGAAAAATGCATAAGCTTGCGTTAACCCCTGCTGTAAAAAGATTTTTTCCAGTCAGAGAGAATCTATAGAAAACAAAGAAAGCAGTGACACCGAAAGATATGTAGGGTTTGAAATGTCTTGAAAAACCAATGGTTGATTTTAAATTCCAAAAGTTACTGTAACCATAAAAAGATAGTGAGGTGCAAGTGTTAATTTTAGCAGATGGATAAACCAATTTAATTTTGGAAAGTCCAATTTGAGAAAGAAAAAGATTATTAGTGTAGGATGCGGTAAAGTTAAAATCTTTATATATGGAGTTTACAGCTTCAGAGGAGGGTAAAAAACCGCTTTTATTAGGTACAGAGAAAGGGAAAGGGTATAGTTCATCCTGCGCCATTGTTATGGCGGAATTAAATGAAATAATAATAAGCAAAAGGAAAAATCTCTTCATCAGCCATTAAAAATGGCAGGACAAAGAGCGCATAGGGGAGTTTAAAGGAAAAATATTGCTCTAACTTTGACAAAGTTAAGAATATTAAATTATTTTTGCAGAATAAATGAATAAAAAATTTTACATAGCGTATTTGGTTTCACTAATACTCACTCCTGTTTATTGTGTGTCACAAACATATAGCGAGGCTCTGGGCGGCTATATGGTGAACCAGACAATATACAAGGGTGACACTATACCTTACGTGGAGCTCAGAGAAATACCTGTTTATCCAAAACTTAGAAATAAGAAGCAGGAGAAGTTCTACTGGAAAACAGTGAGAGATGTAAAGCTAGTATATCCGTACGTTAAGATAGTGGCTAAGGAGTATGCCATGATAAATGCCAAGTTTGACACTATCACAGATAAGAAGCAGCGCATGAAATACACAAAAAAGTATGAAAGGCAGCTTCTTAAAAAGTACGAACCAACTATGAGGGAGTTCACTTTGTCACAGGGAAAGATGATGATAAAGCTTATTGACCGTGAGATGGATAAGACGGGATATGCCCTTATAAAGGAGATTAGAGGTGGTTTTGTGGCATGGTGGTGGCAGGTGTTTGCAAAAATTGTAGGTGCTGATCTTAAAGAGGATTTCAACACATCAAAAAGAGAGCAGGATAGGATTATAGAGAGGGTGATAACTCTTTATGAAGCAGGTATATTGTAAAATTTGATATATGAGAACTGTTGTTTTACTAATTATATTTGTTGTAACAGGTATAGTTATATACCTATTGAGGCGTTTTACAGGTAAAAATTCTAATGCAGATAAAGATGTTAGTGAGCCAACACCTATTGTGATGGAGGAGAGCGAGTGTTGCGGAGCCCATGAAATTTGTGAAAAGACAGGTAAATACAACCCTAAGTTCCAGCCTGACTATTATGATGATGAGGAGCTTGACCAATTCAAAGGGGTAAGTCCTGACAGCTACACCGATGAGCAGATTGCCATGTTTGATGAAGTTCTTATGACAATGAAAGAGAGTGATGTGGCAGGGTGGATTAAGAGTTTGCAACTGCGTGAAATAGAGATGCCTTACTCAGTAAGGGAGAAGGCTATAATGATATTGGGATAATTTATGGATTTTACAGCCAAGACATTTGCCGGCCTTGAAGGTGTTCTTTCAAATGAACTCAAGGCTATAGGTGCAAAAAACATAGAGGCAGGCAGGCGTGTTGTTACTTTCAGTGGTGACAAAAGGTTGCTGTATAAGGCGAACCTGTCACTTAGAACAGCGCTCAGGATACTTGTGCCAATAAAATCCTTTAAGGTTTCAAATATAGAAGATGTTTACATCGGGGTGCGCAGCATAGAGTGGGATACTATATTTCCAGTGGAGAAGACGTTCCTTATAGAACAGACAATATACTCAGATATTGTTTCAAACACCAGGTTTGCCACATATAAGGCCAAAGATGCAATAGCAGACTATTTCAATGAAAAGTACGGGAAGCGCCCTAATGTGTCAGTTGCTAATCCTGATATTTTCATTAATCTTCACATTTCTAACAATAACTGCACTGTCAGCCTTGACAGTAGTGGTGAACCGCTTTATAAAAGGGGTTACAGGGTGGCGCAGACACTTGCGCCTATGAATGAGGTTCTTGCCGCCGGGCTTGTGCTTCTAAGCGGATGGGACGGGAAGAGTAACTTTATGGACCCGATGTGCGGCAGCGGCACTATAACTATAGAGGCGGCGCTTATAGCACGTAACATTGCTCCAGGCATATTCAGAAAACACTTTGCTTTTGAGGAGTGGAATGATTTTGACGCAGATCTTCTTGATGAACTTTATAATGATGACTCATCTGAGGTGGAGTTCAAACACAAAATTTACGCTTCTGATATAAACAGGGCGGCTGTTGATACAGCTAGGAAAAATATTGCGGCGGCTTCTGTTTCAAAAAACATTGAGCTGACAGTATCAGACTTTATGGAGCTTACTCCGCCTCCTTCACCGCTCTGCATAGTAACCAATCCTCCTTACGGAGAACGTATAAAGGCAGATATGGAAAAACTATATTCTGCAATGGGGTCTACGCTTAAACACAAATACACTGACACTACATGTCATATAATATCAAGCAGCCGTGAGGGATTCAACGCTCTTGGACTTAAACCGTCATCAAGCTTAAAACTTTTTAACGGTGAAATTGAATGTGAGTACAGAACTTATAGAATTTTCGGCGGAAAATTCAGAGATTTTAAGAAATCACAAACAAATAAGAACTGCAATTACCCAAGCAAACAGCCTTTAAAACCACGTAAATAGGCAAATGTTAAATTTTTTTTGTTAAAAATTTTAAAAATTTTAACATTATATTTGTTAAAAGTAGTATATTTGCGTTTGTATATTAACATGTAATACAGGTGAAGAGAAGGACTATTATAATACTTACAGTATTTATGATGCTCAGTTTCATTGTATTACTTGGAGTACAGCTTCAGTATTCAATAGAGTTGTTTCATATTACTGAGTCAGATTTTGATGAATCGGTGACACGTTCACTATATCAGGTGAACAAGATACTGGAGGAAGAGGAGATGCTCTTTTACATAAATGAGGCATACGGTAAGGAGACTGCTGATATGACTCTGGATTCTGACACATTTCCGCTTGTTTCTATTGGAACATTATCAACGGTACAGCAGAGAGCTGAAAAAGAGACTATTGCAAGAAGAAAGGTTATGTTCACTGAGCTTGCCATGCGTTGGTTTAATCAGGCTCCGAGAAAAACGTTGAGAGAGAGAATTGATGTGTCCCATGTGGAGGAACTGCTGGAGAGAGAACTGCATAACAATAAAGTTGAGACCCCATTTAAAATTGTATTTATTGATTTTGAGGGTGATGTTTTCTCTTCAGATTCTGTTTTCTCCCTGTCAGACTCTCTTATAAACACAAAAGGTTATTACTCTCAGATGTTATTCAATGGTGATTACAGCCATAGATTGAACTTTATGAGGGTTTGGTTTCCAGAGAAGAGACGTTATATACTTCAGTCTATAGCGCCTATCAACTTTTTCTCTGTAGTGTCCATACTGATGCTTTTTTCTGTGCTTGTTTCTGCCATTGTCCTTATGATACGTCAGCGCAGACTTACGGAGAGTAAGACAGACTTTATGCACAATCTCACCCATGAGTTGAAGACCCCGATATCAAGTATATCACTGGCGTCGCAAATGCTTAGTGACGATTCTGTTGCAAAGTCCGATAAAATGAGGAAACATCTTACATCGGTGATATCAGATGAAACCAAACGCTTGAGTTTTCAGGTGGAGAAGGTTTTGCAGATTTCCCTACTGGAGAATGAGAGCTCAATTATGAATTTTAAGCCAGTTGATATTAACCAGATGGTGACATCGGTGGTGGAGAATTTTGGAATAAAGGTTTTGGGGAGCAAAGGAAGCATAGAGAGCGCTCTTGAGGCTCAGAAGTGTGTGGCGGAGGTTGATGAGCTTCATTTTTCAAACATAGTATACAATTTGCTTGACAATGCTGTGAAATACTCCAAGGATGGGGAGCCAATAAGGCTGAAGGTGAGAACTTGGAATAGGAACGAGCGCAAGAACACTATATCACTTTCAATAGAGGATAACGGTATAGGAATATCCAGTGATCAGATATCCAAGATATTTGATAAATTTCACAGGGTTCCTACCGGTAATATCCATAAAGTGAGAGGATTTGGACTGGGGCTTGCATACGTTAAGAAAATGGTGATTAAGCACAAGGGTAAGATTACCGTTGAAAGTACACCGTCTGTTGGAACAAAATTTGAAATAACAATACCATTAAAACACTGATCTTATGAGTGAAGAAAATGTAAAGGTCCTTCTTTGTGAGGACGACGAGAATCTGGGTATGCTATTATGTGAGTACCTTCAAGTAAAGGGCTATAATACTGACCGTTGTGAAAACGGAGTAGCTGGATATGAGGCATTTTTGCAAAACCAGTATGATATTTGCATATTTGATGTCATGATGCCGGAGAAGGATGGTTTCACGCTGGCGTCAGATATCAGGTCAATCAGCCCTGACACCCCAATTATTTTCCTTACAGCAAAGAATTTGAAAGATGATATAATTGAGGGTTTCCGTAATGGTTGTGATGATTATATAACCAAGCCATTCAGTATGGAGGAGCTTTTGTGCAGAATGGAGGCCATTCTACGCAGAATAAGAGCCAAGAAGCAGGCAGAGAAGGCTGTATACAAGCTAGGCAAATACATATTTGATTCACAGAAGCAGCAGCTTGTCTTTGAAGAGGATGGTGAGATTACAAAACTGACCACCAAAGAGGCTGATCTTATGAATCTTCTTTGTACAAATCTTAATGACATACTCGAGCGTAACTACACTCTGAAGACAATTTGGATTGATGACAACTACTACAACGCCCGCAGCATGGACGTTTATATCACCAAATTGAGAAAACTTCTTAGAAGAGACCCACAAGTTCAGATAATAAATATTCACGGTAAGGGTTATAAGCTCGTAGCTCCGTCTGAGCCAAAAATGTGATGACATTCAGAAGGGTTCTAATTTTTGCAATGCTGGCTGCAGTGCTATGTTCCTGTAGCCTGAACTCCCGTATCCAGAAGGCAGACAAAAAGTTTGCCTTAGGGGAGTACTACCGAGCCGCAGAGATGTATAGGAGCATATATCCTAATGTGCCGAATAAAAAGCGTTCTCTTAAGGGTTCAGTAGCCTATAAGATGGGTAACTCATACAGGCTTATTGAAAACAACAAGAGGGCAGAGACTGCTTACAAGAATGCAGTCAAGTTTGGCAGCAAGGACAGTCTTGTATACTACTTTTATGCTGAAGTGCTTAGGTCAAACGGCAAGTACAAGGAGGCTATAAAGATGTACGAGAAGCAGGCGGAGATAACTGGACGCTCCGAGGTGATAAGTAACGGCATAGAGTCATGTAATAAGGCTCTTGAAGAGTGGAAAAAGCCTTCAAGGTATGTGGTTACTAGAGACAAGGTTTTCAACTCCAAATACTCGGATTTTTGCCCTGCCTTTGCCAGCAGGGATGATGATGTCCTCTACTTTAACAGCACCAGAGTGGCCCGTGGCGCAAAGAAGAGCCGTAACAGTCAGATAACCGGCCAACGTAATAACCGCATATTCTCCACAAAGACCAATGTGAAGGGAGTGTGGGATTCTCCGGAGGAAGTGGAGGGTATAGAATCAGAGTTTGACCAAGGTACAGTAAGTTTTTCATCTGATTTCCAGACTCTCTATTACACTTTGAGTAAGGTGGTGAAGGGTGAGACGTTAGGTGCAGCCATATATTCATCAGACCGTACCGGTGCTGCGTGGAGTGAGCCTAAGCAGGTGAAAATTCTGAAAGACTCCACCATAACAGTGGCTCATCCCGCCATTGACAATGAAGGGGTGTGGCTCTATTTTGTTAGTGACATGCCTGGCACGTTAGGAGGCAAGGACATTTGGCGCACTCGCAAGGAGGGCGACGGCTGGAGCGTGCCTCAGAATCTTGGTCCGTCAATAAACACTGCCGGAGATGAGATGTTCCCATATTTTGCACCAGACGGAACATTCTACTTCTCTTCAGACGGCCATGAGGGTTTTGGCGGTCTTGACATATTCACAGCTAAACTAACAGAGAACAAGGACTCAGTAGCCTGGGTTGTCTCCAATATGATGCAGCCTATTAACTCACGATATGATGACTTTGGCATAACGGTTTCAAAAGATGGAGACTGGGGCTACTTTTCATCAAACCGTGGAGACAGAAAGAACTATGACCACATATATCGTTTTGAACTCCCTCATCTCTCCTTTAACATTGAAGGTACGGTAACCAACTCAATGGGAGAGCCTCTTGGTGATGCAGTAATCAAGATGGTGGGGGATAACGGCACTATAGCCAACATTAAGACAAAAAAGAACGGCACGTACTCTTATCCAATAGAGAAGAGTACGAAATATGTTATCCTGGCCACATGCAGGGGTTTTCTTAACTCCAAGAACGAGCTTACAGTCAGCGATGCGGAAAAGAGTGAGAATTTCAAAATGGATTTTTCACTTACATCAGTATCTAGGCCTGTAAAGATGGATAACATATTCTTTGAGTTTGGCTCCGCCAAGCTTACGCCTGAGTCAAACAATGGTCTGGATGCGCTTGTAAAACTGCTTAATGACAATCCAAACATTACAATTGAGATAGCGGCGCATACAGATTATGTGGGCAGCGATGACGCCAATATGAAACTTTCACAAGAGCGTGCAAAGAGTGTGGTTGATTATCTTCTATCAAAGGGGATTGAGTCAGACCGCCTGACCGCAGTTGGTTACGGTGAGTCTGAACCAGTGGTGCCAGACAAGGCTTTAGTACGTCAGTACAAATTCTTGAAGATTGGAGTTCCTCTTACGGAGACATTCATTAAAGGGTTGGGTAAAGATCAGCAGGAGACTGCTAACCAGATAAACCGTAGAACAGAGTTCAAGGTTGTTAAGACTACATACAAAATGTTTTGATTCTTATGAAACAGTACTTAGATTTATTGAACAGGGTGCTTACTGAAGGGGTAGAGAAGACAGACCGCACCGGTACCGGCACAATTAGTGTTTTCGGCCATCAGATGCGTTTCTCTATGGCAGACGGTTTTCCTCTGCTTACAACAAAGAAACTGCACCTGAAGTCTATTATATATGAGCTGTTATGGTTTCTTAACGGCGATACAAACGTCAAGTACCTCCAGGATAATGGAGTGAGAATATGGAACGAATGGGCGGACCCAGACGGCTCTCTCGGTCATATCTACGGCTACCAGTGGCGCTCATGGCCTGACTATAACGGCGGACATATTGACCAGATTGCAGAGGCCGTGGATACTATAAAAAACAATCCTGACTCACGTCGTATAATTGTAAGTTCATGGAATGTTGCTGACCTTGGCAACATGAACCTGCCGCCATGCCACGCTTTCTTTCAGTTCTATGTGGCAAACGGGAAGCTTAGCTTGCAGTTATATCAGCGCAGTGCTGACATCTTTTTAGGTGTGCCCTTCAACATTGCTTCATACGCGCTGCTTTTGATGATGATGGCACAGGTTTGCGGCCTTGAGGCTGGTGACTTTGTACATACCCTTGGTGATGCTCACATATACAAGAATCACCTTGAGCAGGTCAGACTTCAGCTTACAAGAGAGCCTCGTAAGTTGCCAAAGATGATTATAAACCCTGATGTAAAGAGTATTTTTGACTTCAAGTATGAGGATTTTCAGCTGACAGATTATGACCCGCATCCTCATATAAAAGGAGTTGTAGCCGTATAATATGTTAATATAATGGAACTTACAATAATAGCAGCCATTGACCGTAACGGAGGCATTGGCAAGGACAACCAGCTCCTTTGCCACCTTCCTGCTGACCTCAGACACTTCAAGTCTCTTACTGAGACACACACAGTTATAATGGGAAGAAAGACATTTGACTCTCTGCCCAAGGGGGCTCTTCCTAACAGAAGAAACATAGTAGTCTCCCGCCAGAAAGGGCTTTCTTTGGCGAATTGTGAAGTGTTTGAGTCTTTATCAGATGCGTTCGCTTCGTGTAGCAATACGGAAAAGGTGTTTGTTATAGGCGGTTCTTCAATCTACTTTCAGTCCATTGCGAATGCCGATGTACTTGAAATAACAAAAATAGACAGTTGCTTCGATGCAGACGTGTTTTTCCCCACTATAGACAGTGATATTTGGGAGGTTATTTACAGTGAAAATCACGCTCCCGATGAGAAAAATCACTACCCGTATAGTTTCGTAACCTACAAAAGGAGAAAAACTTATTAACAATACTACTTTTTTAGCATTCTGTAATGCTTTCAGTTACAACTATTTTTTAATTTTGCAAAACAATTTTGCAAAGTGTTTATTATGGAACAAAAACGTATCAAGACCGCGTTGGTGTCTGTTTTTCACAAGGAGAACCTTGACATCATTATCAAAAAGTTACATGAAGAGGGCGTTGAGCTTCTCTCTACAGGTGGAACTCACTCCTTTATTGAAAGTCTTGGAGTGCCATGCAAGACAGTTGAAAGCCTTACAGGTTACCCGTCAATCCTTGGCGGCAGGGTGAAGACCTTGCACCCAAAAGTTTTCGGTGGCATACTTGGAAGACGTGAACTGGAGCAGGACAGAGAGCAGATGTCTCAATATGAGATACCTGAGATAGATCTGGTTATTGTAGACCTCTATCCTTTTGAAGACACTGTGAAGAGCGGCGCACCTGAGGCTGATATCATTGAGAAGATAGACATAGGCGGAATTTCACTTATACGTGCTGCCGCAAAGAACTTTAAGGATGTGATTATTGTTGCTTCACAGGCTCAGTACACACCGCTTATTGAGATGCTTAATGAGAACGGTGCGGTTTCAACACTGGAGCAGCGTAAGTTCTTCGCCAAAGAGGCTTTTGCCGTATCAAGCCTGTATGACTCCGCTATCTTCAACTATTTTGACGGTGGTGAAGGTTCTGCATTCCGCAGCGCCATGGATGGAGCCAAGACTCTCCGTTACGGTGAGAATCCTCACCAGAAGGGCTATTTCTACGGTAAGTTTGATGATATGTTTGAGCAGATACACGGCAAGGAGATATCATATAACAACCTTCTTGACATAGATGCTGCTGTTAATCTTATAAATGACTTCGACGAGGTGACCTTTGCCATCCTCAAGCACAATAACGCATGTGGTGTGGCTTCACGCCCAACTCTTGTAGAGGCTTGGAAGGATGCTCTTGCAGGAGACCCTGTATCAGCATTTGGCGGTGTGCTTATTACAAACACCCCTGTTGACAAAGCCACAGCTGATGAGATTACAAAGATATTCTTTGAGGTTATCATCGCTCCAGATTATGACATGGACGCTCTTGAGGTGCTTTCACAGAAGAAGAACCGCATAATCCTCATTCAGAAGGAGACAGCAATGCCGCAGAAGCTTTACCGTACAGCGCTTAACGGTGTGTTGGTTCAGGACCGTGACACCAGCGTGGAGACAGCCGCTGACTTTAAGCCTGTCACCAGCCGTACAGCCACCGATGCTGAGATTGAGGATATGATTTTTGCCAACAAGATTGTTAAGCACTCCAAGTCTAACTCAATAGTTCTGGCTAAAAACAAACAGTTATGCGCAAGCGGAGTAGGGCAGACATCAAGAGTTGACGCCCTTAAGCAGGCTATAGAGAAGGCAGGTTCGTTCAATATGGACCTTAACGGCGCTGTAATGGCATCTGACGCATTCTTCCCGTTTGGAGACTGTGTGGAGATTGCTCACAATGCAGGTATCAACGCTGTTGTTCAACCTGGCGGCTCAGTTCGTGACCAGGAGAGCTTTGACTATTGCGAGAAAAACGGCATGGCCATGGTAATCACCGGAATCAGACATTTCAAACATTAATTTTTAATTTTCAACTTATAATGGGATTATTTAGTTTCACACAGGAGTTGGCAATGGACTTGGGAACCGCCAATTCCATAATCATTCAAAACGGCAAGATTGTTTTAGACGAGCCTTCAATTGTGGCTCTTGACAGCCGTAGCGAGGCTGTTATGGCCATAGGTGAGAAGGCACAGCAGATGAAGGGTAAGGAGAACAGTAACATACGTACTGTACGTCCGCTCCGTGATGGTGTTATCGCAGACTTCAAGGCTGCAGAGGAGATGATAAGGGGTATGGTCAAGATGGTCAACAGAAAGCAGAACTTCCTTATGTCACCGTCAATTAAGATGGTTATCTGCATACCTTCAGGTAGTACTGAGGTTGAGAGACGTGCTGTACGTGACTCTACAGAGCATGCCGGTTGTCGTGACGTATACATGATATATGAGCCTATGGCTGCCGCTATGGGTGTGGGTCTTGACGTTGAGGCTCCGGAAGGCCACATGATTGTGGATATAGGTGGCGGTACCACTGAGATTGCAGTAATATCTCTTGGAGGTCTTGTATGTAACAAGTCAATTCGTATAGCAGGTGATGAGCTCACCGATGATATTGTTCAATACATGGGTCAGATTCACAACATCAAGGTAGGTGAGCGTACTGCAGAGCTTATCAAGATAAATGTGGGTTCCGCTCTTACAGAACTTGATGACGAGGAGGCTCCAGAGGATTACGTAGTACGCGGTCCTAACCGTATGACATCCCTGCCAATGGAGGTGCCTGTATCATATCAGGAGATAGCACACTGTCTTGACAAATCAATTACTAAGATGGAGACCGCTATTCTTGCAGCGCTCGAGCAGACTCCTCCTGAACTGTATGCTGATATCGTACGTAACGGTATTCACCTGACAGGTGGTGGCGCCCTGCTGCGCGGCCTTGCAAAACGTTTCTATGACAAGGTTAACATTCCTTTCCATGTGGCTGATGATCCATTGCACGCAGTGGCTCGTGGTACAGGTCTGGCACTTAAGAACGTTGACAACTACTCATTCCTTATGAGATAATATGAGAAACCTTCTGGGTTTTTTAATCAAGATTTCGCCGCTGCTACTGTTCATAATATTTGAAACAGTAGCGGTGGTTTTAATGGTGCAGCGCAGCAAGTACCATAGCTACGCTATTATCAGCACTTCAAACTCCGTATCAGGCGGCCTTCTTGATGCATCAAACTCAGTATCTTCATACTTCTCTCTCTCATCGGCGAATGAGCACCTCTCTGAAGAGAACAGCCAGCTTAAAAATGAGATAGACTTGCTTGAGAGGCGTTTGTCAGAATATATAGACTCTGCTACTGTAAAGGCGTTAAGAGATTCTTTACAGTTTGGTTCCAAGAGTCTTATTCACATTCCGGCCAAGGTGATAGGAAACTCTGTGAACAAGCTTGATAACTTCATTACCCTTGACAAGGGAGAGTCAGACGGTGTAATGCCCGATATGGGTGTGATCTGCAGTCAGGGTGTTGTAGGCATTGTGTCTACGGTGTCAGAGCACTATTGCGTTGTATTGCCGATAATAAACTCCATGTCACGCATAAGCTGCCGCCTTGACAGTTCCAAAGTTATTGGTTCTCTTGTATGGAATGGTCTTAATCCTTCATACGCAAACCTTATTGAGGTGCCAAGGCATGTTACGGTGACTGTAGGGGAGAAGATATACACAAGTGGTTTTTCATACGTCTTCCCGGAAGGTGTTCCAGTGGGAGAGGTGGCTGAGGCTGAACTTAAGGATTCTGACAGTTTCTACAGGATAAAGGTTAGGCTCAGTACATCATTCTATAGTCTTTCATACGTGGATGTGATATCATTCAGCGATAGTGAGGAACTTAAAAAACTTCAAAAAGATATAGAGGAGTAATGGAGAAGGTTATTAGAGAAACGGTGATGTTTGTGGTCCTGCTATTGCTTCAGGCTCTGATTTTTAGCAATATGGACTATATGGGATATATTTGCCCGTATATCTACATTCTCTTTATACTTTCTCTTCCTATCGGGTTTAATATTTACGCCTCCATGGGACTTGCTTTCCTAATGGGGCTTTTTGTGGATATGTTCAGCAACACTCCCGGTGTACACATCGCAGCTACCGTGGCGGTGGCATACGGCAGAGACTTCTGGTTTGGTTTTATAATGCCTCATAATGATATGGGTGCGGTTGAACCCTCTCTCGGAAGGTTGCGTCTTGCATCATTCCTTAAGTACACCGTAGGGCTTGTACTATTCCACCATCTGATACTCTTCTTTGCAGAAGCATGGACCTTTGCGGGCGCATGGTTTACCATTTTCAAGGCAGTGCTTAACACCATTGTCACCACACTGCTCATATTGTGTTACTACCTCATTACAAAAAGATAGGAGCAAGTGGGATACAGTTCAAGAAAACAAGACCTCGGATACCGGCAATATGTTATTGTTGCCATTGTGGTGTTGGTTGCTCTTACCTACGTGCTGCGCTTGTTTTATCTTCAGGTTGTTGATTCCACATATAAGGACAGCGCAGACAGTAACGCCTTCCTAAAACAGACCATATATCCGTCACGAGGGCTTATTTATGACCGTGACGGACGTCTTGTTGTATCAAACAAGCCAGTCTATGATGTTATGGTTATTCTGCGTGAAATGGTCAATTTTGACACATTGCAGTTCTGCTCTCTGCTTGATATAAGCCGTGAGGAGTTTGATGAGAGAATTGCGCTTATAAAAGACAAGAAGAAGAATCCGGGATACTCACGTTACACCCCTCAGGTCTTCATGTCGCAGCTTAGTCCGCAGGATTACGCCAGAATACAGGAGACGCTGTTCCGTTTCCCTGGTGTCTCCACACAGCAGAGGGTTATGCGTGAATACCAGTATGAAAACGCAGCATTGGCTTTAGGCTCAATAGGTGAGGTCACGCGTAACCAGCTTGAAGCAGACAATTATTATCGCCGTGGCGATTATCGTGGTCAGAGCGGTATTGAGATGAAGTACGAGGAGCTGCTGCGCGGAACTAAGGGGTATGAGATTCTGCTGCGTGACGTTCATGGTAACATAAAGGGCAAGTACCTTGACGGTGAACTTGACAAACTGCCTGTTTCAGGTTCAGATCTTACCATATCACTCGATATTGAGCTTCAGAAGTACGCAGAGGAGCTTATGAGCGGCAAGATGGGCTCAATAGTGGCCATAGAGCCGTCAACAGGGGAGATTCTTACGCTTGTCTCCGCACCGTCATACAAGCCATCTCTTCTTGTAGGCAGGGAGCGTTCCGCTAACTACGCCAAGCTGCTCAAAGACCGTCATAAGCCGCTCTTTGACCGTCCGCTTATGGCCATGTACCCGCCTGGCTCCACATTCAAGACTGTTCAGGCTCTGGTTATGCAGCAGGAGGGGATAATAACTAAAAACACGGCCTTCCCTTGCTATAAAGGCTATATATATGGCGGTAATCATAAGTTGGGCTGCCATGCCCACTCATCGCCGCTTGACCTGGCCCAGTCAATACAGCACTCGTGCAACGCCTACTATTGCTATGGTCTCAGGGACTTCCTTGACGGAAGCACTAAGAAGTTCAAGAGCACCGGCGATGCGTATGACGTCTGGTTCAATGACGTAACCTCGTTCGGATTTAACAAGAAACTCGGTGTTGACTGCCCTAATGAAAAGGGTGGCAGTATTCCTTCCCGCAAGTTCTATGACAGGTACTACGGCGCTGGACGCTGGCACTCATCCACCATTATCTCAATATCAATAGGGCAGGGCGAGATACTTTGCACCCCTATACAGATTGCAAACCTTGCGGCAACCATAGCAAACAAAGGATATTACTATATACCTCATATACTCAAAGGGGTGCAAGGCGGGGAGATAGACGAGAAGTACCGCACCAAACACAAAACCAATGTTGACTCCAAGTATTTTGACGTGGTGCAGGAGGGTATGCTTGGTGCTGTTCAGGCTGGTACCGCACGCATAGGTATTATAGACAGCATACAGTTCTGCGGCAAGACTGGTACGGCGCAGAACCCGCATGGCAAGGATCACTCCATATTCATGGCGTTTGCCCCTATGGATAACCCTAAGATAGCCATTGCGGTATATATAGAGAATGGCGGTTTTGGAGCCACATGGGCGGTTCCTATTGCGTCACTCATTATTGAAAAGTACCTCAAGGGTTACATCCCGGAGAAGAGGAAGTGGCTTGAAGACAAGATGTTAAACTCAAATCTTATAGGTGAGTAAGATGAGAAGAGAGCAGAACATATTAAGAGAGCTTGACTGGACCACTATTGTTATGTGGCTCTTAATGGTGATATGCGGCTGGTGTTCCATTTACGCCGCCTGCTATGACTATGAGAATTACGGATTGTTTGATTTGAGCTTGCGTCACGGCCAGCAGTTTATTTGGATAGGAGTCTCTCTTGTGGCCGCTATTATCATACTTGTGTTTGACACCAAGTTTTTCGGGAATATAGCGCCCTTCTTCTACATATTTATGGTCCTGGTGCTTATTGTCACCATATTTGTGGCCCCCGATGTCAAGGGTTCCCACTCCTGGATACAGATAGGAGGTTTCAGGCTTCAGCCGGCAGAGTTTGCCAAGTACGCCACCGCGCTGGCGCTTTCAAAATACATGAGCTCTTACGGCTATGATATTAGAAAACCAAAGAATTTTTGGCTCACAGCCCTTCTGGTGGGATTCCCGATGCTAATCATTATAGCTCAGCAGGAGACAGGCTCCGCCCTTGTTTTTGCTGTGTTTATTCTTGTTCTGTACAGGGAAGGTCTTAATGGAGGTTTCTTGATATACGGTGCTCTCACAGCTCTATTCTTTGTGCTTGTGATAAGATATAACAATCTGCCTCAGGACCCCGATGCGGTGCTTCATGAGCAGTATGGTTACATGATAGTGTTCCTGCTTGCTGTGGTGACAGGTATTTTCCAGATAATTGGATATACCAGGAACTCTGTGTTTTTGAAGATCTATCTGGCGGTGAATATTGCAATATGGACAACCTGCCTCATAATTAAGATGGTGAAGCCTACATTGATATCTTATACGGCCATATCAACAATCTCCTTTGTGGCAAGTGCGTTAATGTTCTTCCTCTACTCAGTGATAAGGAGAAGCAGCACGGGTCTGCTCATCATGCTCTTCTTCATAGGGACGGCGGGGCTCTGCTACGCTTCAGACTATGCGTTTGACAAGGTTCTGCAGCCGCACCAGCAGATACGTATAAAGGTGGTTTTAGGCTTGGAGGATGACCCTCAGGGAGCCGGATATAATGTGCGTCAGGCCAAGATTGCCATAGGCTCAGGCGGTTTCACAGGTAAGGGATTCCTTAACGGCACTCAGACAAAGCTTAACTATGTGCCAGAGCAGCATACTGACTTCATATTTTGCACAATTGGGGAGGAGAAGGGCTTTGTAGGCACCACAGCTGTGATTCTGCTCTATGTGGTGTTCATATTACGGCTTATAAAACTTGCGGAGCGCCAGCGCTCTAATTTCAGCAGGATATACGGCTATTGTGTGGCCTGTATATTCTTCTTCCACTTCTGTATCAATATTGGTATGGTGATTGGTATCCTGCCTGTAATAGGTATTCCTCTGCCGTTCTTCAGTTACGGAGGCTCCTCAATGCTGGCGTTTACAGTCCTGCTGTTCACCTTCATTAAGCTTGACACCCAAAGAATGGATACTTTGGCGGCTTAGTTCTTGCGTTTTGACATATAGTCAATGTAAGTGCGCAGAGCGGCTGTGTATCTTGATTGCGGGAATATGTCCACCATTTCAAATGCACGCTGCTGCATGGCCTCTAAACGCTTCTGTGCGTAATCTATTCCGCCCATATCCCAGGCAGCCTTCTGCAGGTAGTTCACATCGCCCTCGTCAAGGGCTGAAAGAATGGCTGTTTTAACTGTAGTGTCAGCGTTATTGTAGACATAGATAAGCGGAAGCGTTATCTTACCCTCAAGCAGGTCCTTGCATGCCGTTTTCCCAGTTTGGGCAGAAGGGTTGAAGTCAAAAATATCATCCTTGATTTGGAAACAGAGCCCAATCTGCTCTCCTAAGGCTGTGACCCTCAGCTCCTTCTCCATATCAGTGTTGTTTGATGTTATGGCTCCTATCTTGCCACAGGCGGCAAACAGGGCTGCGGTCTTATGGCGTATCACGTTAAAGTAGGCGTTCTCATCAAAGAGCTTATGCTTGGTGTTCTCCATCTGGTATATCTCACCTTCAGATAGCTGTTGGCCAAGGGTTGCAAGAGTCTTAAAGACTCCCACATTTTCTGTTTTGGCAGCCTCCTGCAGGGCGGTGGAGAGCATGTAGTCCCCACCAAGTATTGAAACCTTGTTATTAAAAATGGCTTTGAGAGATGGCATCCCGCGCCTTTCATCGCTGTCATCCACCACGTCATCATGCACCAGCGATGCGGCGTGCAGCAGCTCTAATGCCACGGCGGAGTGTATTGTGCTTTGTGTTATGCCACCGCAAATTCCAGCGGTAAGAAGTACCAGCAGCGGGCGCATCTGCTTGCCCTGGCTCAGCTTGGTATGCTCCAGCAGAATGTTAAGTGATGGGTTTGCAGAGTTAAGGACATCGTTGTAAGTTCTTTGGAACAGTAGGAACGAGTCTTGGATAGGGGCTTTTATTTCTGATAATGACATTTTTTAGTTGAAAGTTGAGATTTGACGTGTTGATGAACGAAGTGAATAAAGTTAAGAGTTGAAAGTTGCACATAACTCCTTAACTACTAACTCTCAACTGTTTTAGCGTGTTGCAAAAGTAGTAATAAAATTTCTTATCTTTGCATCGTTGAATTAAAATTTATAAATCTATGGTAATTGGAACGGAAATTAAAGACAGAATCTGCTTTGTTGAGATGCAGGACCCACAGCATCTTAACTGTCTGAGTGAGGAGCTGTGCACAGAGATGCGTGAAGCTCTTGATGCTGCGTATAAAAATGAGTGTGTGGGAGTTGTGATTAAGTCACAGACAAGCCACGGTGTTTGGAGTGCAGGGCATAATATCAAGGAGCTGCCTACAGACGGACATGACCCGCTTGCCTATAATGTGCCAATGGAGAGGCTTCTCCGTAAGGTTCAGGATCTGGCAATACCAGTTATTGCGTATGTAGAGGGAACTGTATGGGGCGGTGCTTGTGATCTGTGCCTCTCATGTGACATGATAGTGGCTGTTGACACCGCCACATTCGCCATTACACCGGCAAAGATAGGTATCCCTTATAACGCTTCAGGTATCATGCACTTCATTAACCAGCTTGGTATAAACAAGGCTCGTGAGATGTTCTTCACTGGTATGCCTATACAGGCCACCGATGCGCTGAACGTAGGTCTTCTTAACGCCATTGCGCCTATTGAGGAGCTCCCGCAGCTGCTTGAGGAGCGTTTCCTGAATCCGCTGCGCCGCAACTCAGTGCTCTCCATAAGCGCCATCAAGCGCCAGTTCCGCATACTGTCACGTGCCGCCACAGTGATATCGTCTGAGAGTTTTGAAAAGATTAACTCATTCCGTGACAAGGTTTACCGAGGTGCAGACTACGCAGAGGGTATTAACGCATTTCTTGAGAAACGCACCCCTCAATACACAGGTAAGGCGTCAGATTTGGACTAGTGCTGGAGAAGTATTTTTATCTTTTTTGTAAAAAAGATTGATTTTTTTTGGTTTTTGCTCTCATTTGCACTATCTTTGCACCCGCAAACCGCAATGGTGCCATAGCTCAGTTGGTAGAGCAAAGGACTGAAAATCCTTGTGTCCCCGGTTCGATTCCTGGTGGCACCACATAAGAAACCCTGATTTTCAACAGAAAGTCAGGGCTTTTTATTCCTCCGCTTCAAAGAACTCTAAGGTAAAGTTCTCTCCGTCCCACACGCCGTAGGAGTATTTGTCTATCCAATCACCAAGATAGACCACACGCTTCTTATCTTTAAGCATCAGGTCAAGAAGTACGTGGCGGTGTCCGAATATAAAGAAGTCTATTGTAGGGTCTTTCTTGAGTGTCTCCTTGGCAAACTGCACAAGGTACTCCTTGTCCTCACCAAAGTATTGCGCACTCTCCTGGGTGTGACGGCCAAGGCGGTTGCTTTTTGACCACCAGAGGCCGAATTTCATGCTGATGGAGGGATGAATTGTGCTGTAGAGCCACTGGATGAAACGGTTGTGGAAAAATGCCTGCATTATGCGCACTGACAGCGGGCGGTAACCCACCATATCGCCGTGGCTGATGAAGAACTTCTTGCCGTCAAACTCCTGAATGTCATAATCTCCGTACACCTTCATGCCAATCTCCTTTTCAAGATAGCCGAAGGTCCACAAATCATGGTTGCCCTTAAAGAAATGGAGTCTTATACCGCCGTCGGCCAGTTCAGACATCTTGCCAAGCAGCCTTGTAAAGCCTTTAGGTGCGTAGTGGTTGTACTCATACCAGAAGTCAAAGATGTCACCCAGAAAATAGATGTCAGAGGCGTCAGCCTTTGCAAAGTCAAGAAATCTGACAAGTTTCAGCTCTCTCTCCCTGTCACAAAAATTGAAAGCCTGACTGCCTAAATGAGCGTCAGAAACAAAATATCTTTTTCTCTTTTCCGTTATCATCTGTGCAAATATACAAAAAAAATTGTCTTCTTTAATGAGATTTATTATCTTTGTGTTTCAATATGCTTCTTAGTACAATAACACAAGGCTTCATTATAGGGCTCTGTACCTCGGCACCAGTAGGTCCTATAGCTATTCTGTGCATCCAGAGAACCCTTCAGAACGGCCGCAAGACCGGTTTTATCTCCGGACTGGGTGCTGCAAGCTCAGACTTTGTCTATGCCCTGATAGCTCTCTTCGGCCTCTCTTTTGTTATGGACTTTATTCAGCAGCATGAATTCCTGATTCAACTTATAGGTGCCATTGTCATTATGGCGTTTGGTATATTCATTTTCTTCCAGAACCCTACAAAAGGGCTGCGCAAGCGCCAGAGTACAAGCAGTACCACATACTTTCATGAGTACCTAACGTCATTTGCGCTCACCATAACCAATCCTCTTATGATATTCCTGTTCCTCGGTCTCTACGCTCGTATGGAGTTTTTGGTTGAGCCGGCAGGCTGGTGGGAGGTGGTTCTTGGCATGCTTGCTGTTCTTGCAGGCTCCACGGCATGGTGGTTCACCATAACGCTTATAGCCAGCACTTTCCATAACAAGTTCAATATACGCGGTCTCTGGATTCTCAATAAAATTACAGGCACCCTTATATTTGTAATAGCCCTGATAAGCCTCATACTCACCCTCACGGGCAATTCTCTAACCGCATCAATATGATTAGACCAATCATTATTGTCTGTGCCTATAATGAGCAGCAAAACGTGACGGCTCTGCTTGAGGCCATGAAAGCCCAGACATACGGTGATTTCTCTTTCTATCTGATAGATGACGGCTCCGTCGATGCCACCTTCAGCAGGGCTCAAAGCTACATTAGCGAACATAGCCTCAGCCATTTCCATATACTTAGGAAAGAGCACGTGGGGAAGGAGGCTGCCATGCGGGAGGCAATAATGTCAGTGGAGTATGGTAACGCCCTTATTCTCACCACCGATGCGGACTGCCAGCCACCTGCCACATGGGTGGAATGTATGGTAAAAAAGTTTGAAGAGACAGGTGCAGCTATGCTGATAGGCCCTGTGGCGATAGATGACTCACATCCACTTCAGGCCACTGAGTTTCTGAGCATTGAGGCTGTGACACTCGGCAGTGCGGCACTTGGTCACCCTCTAATGTGCGGAGGCGCGAATTTAGGCTTTACAAAAGACGCTTATATAAAGGCAAATGAGTATATGCCCCAGGGGGTTGACAACGGCGGAGACATGTATCTGCTTGAGGCTATGAAGAAACAGAAACTGCCCATTTCACCAGTAGTTTCCAATAGCGCCATAGTGGTTACAAACGGCTCAGACAGCATTGGAGGGTTTATCAGGCAAAGAACCCGCTGGGCGGGCAAGGCCCCGAATTATACAGATTGGGAGATAATAGCAGCGGGCCTTATAACGGTCACAATACAAGCCGTTTTTATAGCGTTTTTAATAGGGGCGTTCTATAATATAACCCTGCTTTATGTATGGATAGCTAAAATTATTATTGACTTTATAATATTAACTCCTGTGGCTGTGATGCAGAAGAGAGCAAGGCTTATTCCATATATATTGCCGGTGAGCCTGATATATCCCTTCTATACTATGGTAATTTTAATTATATCAACATTTAAGCGATGAAAAAACTTACTATCATCCTGCTGGTGTGCGCTGCAATCCTGACATCGTGTAATAACAGTGACACAGACAGTGCTGCGGAGAAAAACGTAAAAAAATACACTGTTTTTAACCCGGACAGCTGCTATACATACCTTACCGCGCAGACTGATATGGGGGCGCGTGTCATGAACACTCCTGCACATGAAGAGTGCAAGGAGTATATAGCCGCCACTGCTGAGAGATTAGGGGCCACTGTGTCACTTCAGGAAGCAGATCTTAAAGCCTACGAAGGGTCTGTACTGAAAAGCACTAATATAATAGCATCCTTGCACCCTGAGCGGGTTAACCGTATACTTGTGGCTGCGCATTATGACAGCCGCCCTTGGTGTGACGAGGAGCTTCTTAAAGAGGACTCAGAGCAGCCTGTGCTCGGCGCAAATGACGGTGCCAGCGGTGTGGCGGTAATGCTTGAACTTATACGCACTATTGAGTGGGATTCTATAAAGGCAGGAGTGGATTTCATATTCCTTGATGCAGAGGATTACGGCGTGAGTGAGGTGGAGAACAGTTTCTGCCTTGGCTCCCAGTATTGGGCGAAAAGTGTTAAAAACAGCGGGAAGAGATACCGTTTTGGAATTCTACTTGATATGGTGGGCGCCCCTGACGCTCTGTTCTATAGGGATCAAGTCTCAGACTATTATGCCAAGGACTTTGTTGACTTAGTTTGGAAGGAGGCTGAGAGATTAGGCTACGGAGATATGTTTGTGAACTCAGCAGGCGGAGGCATCACTGATGATCACTACTACATTAACAAAATAGCAGGGATTCCCTGCATTGATATAATTCACTTTGTTCCAGGGCAAGGATTCCCTGCCACATGGCATACGCAGCGTGACACCCCAGCCAATATATCCGCAGAAACCCTCGGCAAAGTGGGAGAGGTGGTTGGAAATGTAATTTATAAGTTCTGATATGCTGTTACCATACTACAAAGAGGGTGTGATAGAGTGCGGCTGTGACGAGGCTGGCCGTGGATGTCTGGCAGGCTCAGTGTATGCTGCCGCAGTTATTCTGCCGCCTGATTTCAGCAATGATCTCCTCAATGACTCCAAACAGCTTACAGAGAAACAGAGATATGAACTGCGCCCAATAATTGAGAGCAGCGCCATTGCCTGGGCTGTTGGAGTGGTGACTGCAGAAGAAATAGATAGAATAAACATACTCAAAGCCTCATTTCTTGCCATGACGAGAGCAATTAATGCGCTTTCTGTAAAGCCAGAGTATCTAATTATTGACGGTAACCGTTTCTACAATACCACTGGCATACCGTACAATACAATAGTGAAGGGGGATGGCAAATATATGTCAATAGCGGCAGCATCAGTGCTCGCCAAGACATATCGTGATGACTATATGAATACTATTGCTGCAGAATACCCCGTCTACGGCTGGGACATTAACAAGGGCTATCCCACAAAAAAACATCGTGCGGCGATAGCGGAGCATGGAATCTCCCCCTATCACCGCAAGACGTTCAGACTACTGTAATTTTTTCATTATACTAACTAAATCAAAGCGACTATGAAATTTTTAGGTAAATGGCAATTAAAGGCCATGGAGTACATTGAAATAGAGAATGATGCTCCAAAAAAAGTGATTAAGACACGTGAGCAGTTCCTTGAGAGCGAGGACAGTGAAGAGCGCATGATGGGTACAGCCATCTATGAGTTTACTGAAGACGGACAGTTTATTCACAAGATTCCGCTACCAGAGGGAATGTCAATGGATGAACTGAGTGATGAGGAGAAGGAGGCACTTGGACCTGACGGTCTCTTTACAGTAGAATCAAAAGAGTGGAAAGAGGAGGACGGCAAGATTCTGATTAATTCAGAAGAGTTTCGTGAAATATGCGGTGAGGAGCAGTCTCCTTGGGATGAGGTTGTGGAAAACGCCGATGGAACCATTCTCTACAAGGCGGCGTTCCCTATGACGCTTGAGAGATTGAAATAAAATCCAGTAATCCCTATTGCATAAGTAAGCGTTTCCACCCGCGGAAACGTATAGCGGGAGGGACCCATAGGGTCACAGACCTGTATGGGAGGGCCGAAACCCCTCACAGAGGGGTTGAGTCTTACGATGCAATAGGGATTACTAGTTTTCTTACAGATTCTTCTCCGCCTCTTCAATCTCCTTTTGGAGCTTCTTAGGCAGGTTCTCTACGCAGTGGTGGCATTTCATTTCAAGAGTGTACATGCGGCCAATGCAGTAGTTGGAGTGTTTGCATGTGCTGTGGTAGCTCTCATCTGACTCCTTCATGTGGTTAACAAAGGCTGGGTCATTTACAAGCACACGTGCCATCTGGATTAGCTCAAAGCCGCTGTCAAGCACTGTCTCGCAGTTTGCACGGCTGACAACACCGCCTACATATATGAGAGGGCACTTGATTTCTGCACGGAACTTCTTGGCATCCTCAAGGAAGTATGTCTCCTTGAAAGGAACGGTAGGTATCATAAGGCGGCCGGCTATCTTCAATCCGAGTTTCAGCCACCAGTAGCGCCATGGGTCCATATAATGGCCGAGGGTCTTGAGAGGCATTGCGCCACGCATAACGTGCATAGGAGCCTTGCTCACAAAGCCTGCACTGAGCACTATGCCATGAACTCCGGCCTTCTCTATCTCTTTAGCCACTGTGATGCAGTCTGGAAGCTGCATACCGCTCTTAAAGCCGTCAAACATGTTGGTTTTTACAACTACAGCCATGTCATCCTTGGCGTGCTCCATAACCTCGGCAAGAACCTCCTTCATAAAGCGCATACGGTTCTCAAGGCTGCCACCGTACTCATCCTTGCGGTGGTTTGTATATGGAGATATGAACTGTGATATAAGGTATCCGTGGCCTGCGTGAATCTCAACGCAGTCAAAACCAGCCTCACGGCACATATCCACTGCCTTGCCAAAGTCTTTTACAAGCGCCTTTATCTCAGGAACCTTGAGACCGCGTACAATGGTAGGGGAGTATAGGTTAAATCCGCTTGATGCACCTACTGGCATGCAACCACAGGTGTAGAAGTGTGTCATGTTACCGCAGTGACCAAGCTGAATGCTTGCCTTGGCACCCTCTGCGTGGATGGCGTCAGTAAGTTTTTTAAGCTCCGGTATGATTTCAGGACGCATCCAAAGCTGAGCCTTAAATGAGACGCCGCTTTTGTTTACCGCACAGTAGGCTACGGTTGTCATACCAATGCCGCCCTTGGCTACGCTTGTATGGTAGTTGAACAAATCCTCTGACGGCGAGTTATTATACGCCATGTTCTCAAATGCAGCGGAACGGATAGTTCTGTTCCTCAATGTTATAGGTCCCAGTTTGAATGGGGTGAACAGCTTACTCATAATTAATATATAAATGGTATAACTCTCTTTAAACGTTTCTCATCAAATTCATCGGCGAACTCCTCCTTGTATTTCTTGTATATGGCATTAGCTCTTGGCACCAGGTTGGCGCATGTCCACCAGAAGAATACAAGTCCTGCCCAAGACCATGTGAGTATGGCCCAGCCAAGCCACTCCAGTATCTCACCAAAGTAGTTGGCGGAGCATACATACTTGTACATTCCGTCCTTTGGCAGATAGTGCTTGGTGTCACCAGGTTTGCGCAGATTGCGTATAACGTGGTCTGAGTGCAGGTTTATGCAGATTCCTGCTATAAAGATGCAGGTGCCTATGATAAACATCGGGGTGAGGAGCCAGTCTATAGTGTACATGTCAGCTGGCGAAAGGTAGAATATCCAGTAGCCTTGAATGTAACCGTTCAAAAGGTTGAAGGTGACGCCCATAAGCATAATGAAGATAGGCATCTTGCTCTTGCCCTTAAGTAGCATCGGGAATATGAACGAGCGCTGGAAATAATGGGTCTGGAATATAAGGAACATAACCAGAGGGGCTACCTCCCATGTGCGTTCAGATGTGGCCCATAGATAGAGCATTACAAAGAACACTGGGCACTCCATAACCACCCATGCTGCTTTGTTGTTGATGGCAGGGCCCCATTTTTCACTAATCATTTTGCCGTAGCCGGCCTCTACAAAATAGAGGCATACGAATACCACGAGCCCCACTACGCCCATTATAAAGAGCAGGAAGTTGAAATTTTCAAGACTAAGGTGCATAACTTTATTTTATTTTAGAATTCCCATTGAATGTTGTCCACCCATAGAGTGTTGCCCGGTGTTCCTATGAAGGCGCCCTGGTTGCCTGCCGTTATCATCACAATGGCGTGTGTAGGGGTGTCAAGGGCGGTGCCCCAACCCTCCTCTATTATAGGGACAATCTTGCCTTTGCTGTTCATGGCTCTGTACGGGCCGTTAATAGCCATATAGGCTTTGAAATAATCTGTCTTGGAGATATCGCCGTAATGGATTTCCACTCTGTGGCCGTTCTGCCACTCCGGCACGTCATGGTCAAGACGCTCACGGGCTGTGCCTATGCGCAGGGCGTGTATGGTGCCGTCTGGATCCTCCCAGCGTTTCTGCAGATATACCCAGAACTCTGCCTGGTCTTGTATGCCGTCTATGGTCTTGTGCCCTATGCCCGGCCATTTCTCCACAAAGTTATTCTGTGAGATAATACACTTGTAATCAAGTACTAAGGCTTTTGGTTTGCGGTTAAAAGGCACGCCGAAGTCAAGATTGCAGTAGGGGTCATTTGAACTCTTTATCGGCTCCAGAGTCTGGCCGAAGAAGATACTTCCTGAAACTAGGACGTTCACATTAATGAGGCCGAGCACCTTGATACCGTCTATCTTAGTCTCAAGGCGGCAGCATGTGCCGTTGTCACCGCGAGGCTCAGGTCTTACTGTATTACTGGCCTTTACTATGCCCGCCACTTTGGCGTACACATTTGAAGATGTCCATATTGTGTTCTCTGAATATTTGTATGGTGCAAGGCTGTCCTTTGGAATGTGCCTGTCAGGTCCTACCACGTAGATAGTCTTAGTATTGCCTCCAATAAGGCCTGACTCCTTTACGTCACGTGTGGTCCAGCTCTCAAAATCACCATACCTTATGGGCTCTGTCTGCGCTGACGCTAAAAGGCTTATAATAGCGGCAGCCATAACTGGTAATAGCTTGCGTAACATTAACTTTTTGTACATTAATCAAATAATAGCGCGCAAAGGTAGTAATTTTTTTAAAAGTATTTTTATACCTTTGTCCCAAATATGCAAAAACGGCTGTTTTTTGTAAATTGATTTTAACATTTTGTTACATCTAAAACTGTAAGTTATGATAAATCAGCAGATTAGTGAGATTGCTCAGAGACTTCACGGATTGCGTGACGCTCTGGAGATATCCGCCTCTGAGATGGCTGCCAAGACGGATATTACTGAAGATCAGTACAATCTATATGAAAGCGGCAATGCGGACATACCAATGAACTACCTGTGCAAGGTGGGTCAGGTGTTTGGCATTGACACAGCGGTTCTTATTAACGGCGATGAGACCCATGCCCAGACCTATTTTGTAACCCGCAAGGGTGGCGGTATATCAGTGGAGCGCAGCAAGGCGTACAAGTACCGTGATCTTGCAGGCGGATTCCGTGGCGCCAAAGCCACTCCGTTCCTGGTTACAGTGGATCCAAGCGACGCCCCTATGCATCTGAACTCACACCCAGGCCAGGAGTTCAACCTGGTGGAGAAGGGCAGGATGCTGCTGAGCATTGACGGTAAAGAGATAACACTTGAAGAGGGAGACAGCATATACTTTGACGCCACCAAACCACATGGAATGAAGGCGTTGGACGGCGAGAAAGCTCGCTTTTTGGCAATAATACTATAGGATATGTTAGAAAGATTTGTAGAAAAGACTCAGTTCACGTCACAGGCTGACTTTGAACAGAACTTTAAGATAAAGGTTCCTGAGAATTTTAATTTTGGCTACGATGTACTTGATGCGTGGACTGCTGAGAACCCCACAAAGCGTGCCATGTGCTGGACAAATGACCACGGTGCGCACATAGATTTTACGTACGCTGACCTTAAGGATAAGACAGACCGCACTGCGTCATACTTTATGAGCCTTGGTATAGGTAAGGGTGATAAAGTGCTTCTAATTCTTAAACGCCGATATGAATTCTGGTTCTCAATACTGGCACTGCACAAGATAGGTGCTGTGGTTATACCTGCCACCCACCTGCTTACAGGCAAGGATATTGTTTACCGCTGTCATGAGGCTGACATCAAGGCTATAGTGTGTGTGGGAGAGAAGGTTGTGCTTGACCATGTGGCTGAGGCAAAGCCAGACTGCCCTACACTTGAGCATGTGATTTCCGTGGGTCCGCTCATTCCAGAAGGTTTTGAAGATTTTACCAATGGTATTGAGAACGCCGCACCGTTTGTAAGGCCGGAGAAGGTTAATGAGAACTCAGATGTGATGCTGATATTCTTCACATCGGGTACTACAGGTGAGCCTAAAATGGTGGCGCATGACTTCCTATATCCGCTCGGACATATTATTACTGGCAGTTACTGGCATAACCTCACTGAGGAGAGCCTGCACCTGACCGTGGCAGACACAGGCTGGGGAAAGGCGGTATGGGGCAAACTTTACGGACAGATGATAGCCGGAGCCACCATATTTGTATATGACCATGAGAAGTTCACCCCTGCAGATATGCTTCAGAAGATAGAGGAGTACAAGATTACATCATTCTGCGCCCCTCCTACCATCTTCCGCTTTATGATACAGGAGGATATAACAAAGTATGACCTCTCTTCACTCAAGTGGTGCTGCATAGCAGGAGAGGCTCTTAACCCGAGTGTGTATGAGGAGTTCTACAAGCTCACAGGTGTTAAGCTGAGAGAGGGTTTTGGTCAGACCGAGACCACCTGTACAGTGCTTACCACCCCTTGGATGGAGCCGAAGCCAGGCTCAATGGGACGCCCTAATCCGGCATACAATGTTACAATCATTAAGGATGACGGCAAACCTGCCGAGGTGGGTGAACGTGGTGAGATTGTTATCATGGCCAACCCTGATGATAAGCCTTGCGGACTCTTCAAGGGCTATCTGAAGGATGAGCAGAAGACGTACGACGCATGGAATAACGGCATATATCACACTGGTGACGAGGCTTGGCGTGATGAGGACGGCTACTTCTGGTTTGTGGGTAGAAATGATGACGTTATTAAGTCATCAGGTTACCGCATTGGCCCGTTTGAGGTGGAGAGCGCCCTTGTGTCACACCCTGCTGTGGTTGAGTGTGCCATTACAGCCGTTCCAGACCCTATACGTGGTCAGGTGGTTAAAGCCACTGTAGTGCTTGCCCCTGCATACAAGGCTCAGGCTGGCGAGGCTCTTATAAAGGAGCTTCAGGATTATGTGAAGAGGGAGACCGCTCCGTACAAGTATCCGCGTGTGATGGAGTTTGTGGATGAACTTCCAAAGACCATCAGTGGTAAGATTCGTAGAGTGGAGATACGTAATAAAGACAAACAGTAATGTTCCGTTTCAAACGCATAGCAATAAAGATAGGTAGTAATGTGCTGACTCATAAAGACGGCACTCTCGATACAGACCGCATGGCGTCACTTGTGGAGCAGGTGGCGGCACTGCACGCCGCAGGTATTGAGGTGATTCTAATCTCCTCAGGTGCTGTGGCCTCTGGCAGGAGTGCGCTGAAACTGGAGAAAGAGCCGGATCCTGTATCTGCACGCCAGATATTCTCATCCATTGGGCAGGCCAGGCTTATAAACCAGTACTATGACCTCTTTATGAAACACGGCATATATTGCGGTCAGGTGCTCACCACCAAGGAGAGCCTATCCACACGCGGCCATTACCTTAATCAGAAGAACTGTATAGCACAGCTTCTGCAGCATGGGGTTATTCCTATAATTAATGAGAATGACACCATCTCTGTAACGGAGCTTATGTTCACAGATAATGACGAACTCTCAGGTCTTGTGGCCACGATGATGGATGCCGAGGCTCTGATAATACTCAGCAATATAGACGGCATATTCACAGGAGACCCTAAGGACCCGGCATCGCAGGTCATAAGAGAGGTGGCGGTGGACCAGGATTTAAGCAAGTATATACAGACCTCCAAGTCCTCATTCGGGCGCGGCGGTATGCTCACCAAGACAAACATCGCCCGTAAGGTGGCGGCTGAGGGTATCACCGTGATTATAGCAAACGGCAAGAAGGACGGAATCCTTACATCTCTGCTCAGTGGAGAGGGAGATCAGGTATGCACGGTTTTCCTGCCGAGCAAGCGTGAGGTTTCAAGCGTAAAGAAGTGGATTGCCCACAGTGAGAGCTTTGCAAAAGGGGAGCTTGTTATAAATGACAATGCCCGTGATGTGCTCCTCTCTGACAAGGCTTCATCCATTCTGTTTGTGGGAATAACTGATGTAAAAGGTGATTTTGAGAAGGGTGATATTATAAATATCAAAGACAAAGAGGGTAGTGTGGTAGGTGTTGGCAAGGCTCAGTATGATAGTAGAAAAATGGTTCAATCCATCGGAAAAAAAGGCCTTCGTCCAGCGGTGCTTTATGACTATCTTTGGGTAAATTAACTTTCAACTTTCAATTTTCAACTAAAATGAACTGGAAAGAACTGGCCCTTGAGGCTTCAAGAAGACTTAATCGTGTATCAAACGACGATATTAACAGTGTGCTGCTTGATGTGGCTGATGCCGCTGAGGCTGCCTCATTTCTGCTGCTAAAGGCAAACGAGCAGGATTTGGCCAAGATGGATAAGTCAAACCCTATGTATGACCGCCTCATGCTCACTGAGGAGCGTATAAAAGGCATAGCCGCTGATATGCGCAAGGTAGCCACTCTGCCAAGCCCGCTTGACAAGGTTTTGGAGGAGCGCACACTGCCTAACGGTCTGCACCTTGTGAAACGCTCAGTTCCTTTTGGCGTTATAGGAATAATATATGAGGCTCGCCCTAATGTGAGCTTTGATGTATTCTCCCTGTGCCTTAAGAGCGGTAATGTTTGTGTGCTGAAGGGCGGTACAGACGCATATAATTCAAATTTTGCGATAGTTGAACTCATAAAGGGTGTGCTTGAGGCTCATGGTCTTGACCCTAACATAATAACCCTTATGCCTGCTGGCCGTGAGGCTACTGCCGAGCTTATGGATGCTGTAGGCTATGTGGACCTTATAATTCCGAGAGGCGGTGCAGGTCTTATCAAGTTTGTGCGTGAGAACTCCAAAGTGCCTGTAATTGAGACAGGTGCCGGTGTGGTTCACGCCTATTATGACGCCGATGCAGACCTTGCCAAGGGTACTGCCATTATTGCAAACGCCAAGACCCGCCGTGTTAGCGTATGCAACGCGCTTGACACCCTTATTATAAATAGCAAACGCCTGTCAGATCTGCCAGAAATATGCAAACCGCTGGCGGAAAAGAATGTGGTGATAGAGGCTGACGCTAAGGCATACACATTCCTTATGGGCAAATATCCAGATAATCTGCTTGAAAAGGCTAATGAGAACACCTTTGGTAAGGAGTTTATGGATTACCGCATGGGTCTTAAGACCGTGGAGTCACTTGACGAGGCACTGGAGCATATTGCACGCTTCAGCTCAAAGCACAGTGAGTGCATTATAACAGAGAATGAGTCATCTGCCGTCAAGTTCCAGAAGGAAGTGGATGCAGCGTGTGTATACGTGAACGCTCCAACCAGCTTTACAGACGGAGCTCAGTTTGGCATGGGTGCTGAGATAGGCATAAGCACACAGAAACTGCACGCACGCGGCCCTATGGCCCTGCCAGAACTTACCACATACAAGTGGCTCATAAACGGAAACGGACAGACACGCAGTTAATACTACCGAATGGATTTCATGGATGAGTTTATAGGAATGTTTAGTTTGCCGATATCAGACCCGGTGCTGATATTTTCACTGGTGCTGCTAATCATTCTGCTCTCTCCCATGATTTTCAACAAGCTGCACATCCCCCACATCGTCGGCCTTATTCTTGCCGGTGTGATACTGGGGCCATTTGGATTCGGTCTGCTTGACCATGACAGCAGTTTCCGCCTGTTCGGCCAGGTGGGAATGCTCTACATCATGTTTGTGGCTGGTATAGACATGGACATGAATGACTTCCTGCACAACCGCAACAAGAGTCTTGTGTTTGGTCTGCTCACCTTCTTCATACCTATGATTTTGGGTATACTCAC
>JAEEGL011853638.1_pt1 | contig 43274 bp, 41 predicted proteins | sample 9134231 | NCBI WGS metagenome assembly JAEEGL01 (sample SAMN16246548, study PRJNA631951) | gut metagenome | biome: gut microbiome; feature: rumen; material: fiber-attached | host: Bos | place: Iran: Karaj | collected 2018-10
ATTCCAGAAATTCAATTTCTCTGGTTCGTTTTGCTTCGTCATAATCCAACGATTCCAGTTGTTTCTTCAACCCGGTATATCTGGCGTATTCCTGTTTCAACGAATCTGCGTAAGCCTTCAATTTTTCACCGGAAAACTGATCCAGAATTTCCATTTGTTTTCTTGGGTAAAGTAAAGACTGGTGCTCGTGTTGTCCATAAATATCCACTAACAGTGCCATTGCTTTTTTCAAGGTATTTAAATTCACTGTTTCGCCGTTAATTTTTGATACGGAACGGCCATCTGATATTTTTCTGGTTACAATGACAGTATGGTCATCTTCCATATAAATATCCATTCCCTTAAGGAGTTCAGCTTCCCGTTCACTGACAGAAAAGGTCAGCTCCACCAGAGAATAATCCGTCCCCTGACGAATGAGTTCCTTCGATGCTTTCTGTCCTAAAGCCACATTGACGGAACCTAAAATCAGGGATTTTCCCGCTCCTGTTTCGCCGGTAAACACAATCAGACCGTTTTGAAAGTCCACGTCCACTTCTTCAATTAAAGCCAAATTTTTTACGTGTAAATTTTGTAACATGTATCCTCCTTCTTGTGTTTCTCTCCAAGCATTTTAACCTTCAATCAGATTGTTTAATTTTGTTTCAATCTGTTGAATCTGTTCCACCTCTTTCACAACGCACATAATGGTATCATCCCCTGCAATACTTCCCAAAATGCCTTCAATTTTCAAAGAGTCTACCGCAGCTGCAACAGCCATGGCAAGTCCGGAACCTGTTTTTATAACAAGAATATTTCCGGCAGATTCCACGGAAATAATTCCGTCTGCCAATACTCTCATATACTTATTGGAAGAGGTCTGGTATTCCATCGTGGAAAGGGCATATTTCTGCTTTCCGTTGGATGCCGGAACCTTAATGAGCTGAAGCTGCTTCATATCGCGGGATATGGTTGCCTGTGTCACTTCAAACCCTTTTTCCTTTAACTTTTTTACCAGTTCATCCTGTGTATCTATTTCATAATTGTTGATTATTTCGATAATTGCTTTTTGTCTAACTGATTTCATATTAATCTCCTATTTTGTCCTTGATTGCCTGCAGGAAACTGCTGTCATCTAGCTTTGCAATTTTCGTTTCTTCTTTTGCTTTTCTTACCCGAATAATATCCCCGGAAATAATATCAAAAATACTGTCTCCGTCAAAGCTGACATTTCTTCGTTCAATCTTTGGATGCTTCGCCTGTCCCACACAGATTTCAAAGACATCCTTTTTGGAAAAGATAATGCTCATATTGCCAATGGTATGAGGGCAGATCGGAGTCAAAAGAATCATTTTGGAATCCGGCATTGCCACCGGTCCGCCTGCCGATAAATTATATGCGGTAGAGCCGGTTGGTGTGGCAAGAATAATTCCGTCTGCCTTATATTTTCCCAATAGCTGATTGTTTACAAAAACATCCAATGTCGTAACTGCAAAATCACCACCGCGATGAATTACAATTTCATTGAGCACATTTCCGGAATACACAACCTTCCCCTGACGAATCACTTCTCCTTCCAGCATCATGCGGGATTCAACATGAAAATCGTCTGCAAAAAGTCTGTCAACAGCTTCTTCCATCTGGTCCTGATGAATCTCCGCCAGAAATCCCAAGGTTCCTTTATTGACACCAATAAATACCACATCTTTGGATTTTAAATCTTTTGCGGCATGAAGCAAGGTTCCGTCGCCTCCGACGGTAATGACACATTCCACATCTTCCGGTAAATCCATATGATTGACAATCCGATATTCTCCGGTTTCATCATCCACATTGTTAAAGAGGGAACACTCACCGCCCTTTGCTACAATGTAGTCCGAAATCTGACGTGCCAGCTGTTCTTTTTCATCTTTGTATTTGTTTGTGATAATCGCATATTTTTTCATAAACACTCCGTTCTGTTTACAATCCTAATGATCCAAAGACTCATGGGAAGCATTCACCACTTCCACTGAGTTTACTTCATTTCCTTCCAGCGTATCTTCCACATCTTTCTGAAGATATAACAAATATTCAATATTTCCTTCCGGTCCTTTTACCGGAGAGTAATCCAGATTCAACACTTTAAATCCAATGGATTTTGCGTAGTCAATTACCATATCAATTACCTGAATATGAACCTTGCGGTCTCTGACTACTCCTTTTTTCCCAACGTTTTCTCTTCCGGCCTCAAACTGCGGCTTAATCAGACAGACAATCTGTCCATCTTCTGTTAGCAGTTCCCGTACCGGCAACAACACCTTGGTCAACGAAATAAATGAAACATCAATAGACGCAAATTCAATTGGATCATCAATATCTTCCGGTGTTACGTAACGGATATTGGTACGGTCCATACAGATAACCCTGTCGTCCGTAACCAGTTTCCATGCCAGCTGTCCGTGTCCCACATCGACGGAATAAACTTTTACAGCTCCGTTTTGAAGCATACAATCCGTAAACCCGCCGGTAGAAGCACCCACGTCCATACAAATCTTTCCGTCCAGCTCCACACCAAAACATTCCATTGCTTTTTCCAGTTTTAAACCACCGCGACTGACATATTTCAATGTCTTGCCACGTACTTCAATCTGCACTTTTTCATCAAAGAAAGTGCCGGCTTTATCTTCTCTTTCATTGTCTACAAAAACAATTCCACTCATAATAATCGCTTTTGCTTTTTCTCTGGAAGGTGCCAGACCTCTTTTTACCAATAATACATCTAAACGTTCTTTCATAGCATTCTTTCTTTCACTTTATTATAAATAGATCGGGCATCCATTCCCAATCGTTCTCTTAACTCAGGGACACTACCATGTTCAACAAACCGGTCTTCAATTGCCATTACTTCCACAAAAGTATCCAGCTGTTTTTCCTCAATATATGCCTGAACCATCTGACCGTATCCACCCTGCTTCATGCCTTCTTCCACAACAAGAATATAATCATGTTCTTTTGCAAGATTTGAAATCAGGTCTCCGTCAAACGGTTTCAAAAATCTGGCATTGACCAGTGTCGGTGTTAATCCGTCTTTCTTTAACAGTTCCACTGCATTCACAGTTTCTTCCACCATTCCGCCTACGGCAATAACAGCAGCTTTCTTTCCCTGTTCCATCACTTCGCTTTTTCCGTAAACAAACTCTGAATTTTTCTCGGAGACGTAGGCTTTTCCTCTGCCAAAACGAATTGCCAGCGGTCCTTCCACGGAATCTGCAAAATGAAGTGCTGCAATTAATTCATTCATATCTTTCGGAGCAATAATGGTCATATTCGGCATTGCCGAAAGGAACGAAATATCAAAAACACCCTGATGGGTTTCTCCATCCTGTCCTACCAGACCTGCCCGGTCAATAATCAAACGTACCGGCAGATTCTGCAGACAAACATCATGTAAAATCTGATCGTAAGCTCTCTGATAAAAGGAAGAATAAATGGATATATACGGTTTATAGCCTTTTGCAGCTAAACCTGCCGCAAAGGTAACACCATGTTCTTCCGCAATTCCCACATCAAAGAACCGTTCCGGAAACCGTTCATAGAAGCGGTTCAGTCCGGTTCCATCCGGCATAGCCGCCGTAATCGCTACAATCTTTTTATCTTTTTCAGCCATCTTCACCAATGTTTTAGAAAAGACATCTGTGTATGACAGCACCTTATTCTGCGATGCCTTTACACCAAAATCCAAATCAAAGCAGCCTACGCCGTGATAAAGAGACGGATTCTCTTCTGCAGGCTGATAGCCTTTTCCTTTGATGGTTTTTACGTGAATCAAAATCGGATGGTCGATTTTAAATGCACTGTCAAAAATCTTAATCATCTGTTTAATATTGTGCCCATCTACCGGACCAATATAAGTAATTCCCAAATCATCAAACCAGTTGGAATCCACAAGCAGACCTTTTACATAGTCTTTTGTATTTTTCACTTTTTTTACAAGGGTATTTCCAACATGAGGAATCTTACTGAGAGACTGTTCAACATCCTCTTTGAATTCATTATATCGTTCTCCTACACGAAGCTTGTTCAAATAATTTGACATTGCTCCGACGTTTTCGGAAATGGACATGTTATTATCATTTAAAATAATGATAAAGTTCTTATGTAACTGGGAAACATTATTCAATGCTTCCAAAGCCATTCCACCGGTTAAAGCACCGTCACCAATCACCGCAACAATCTTTTCTTTTCCACCGGAAAGTTTTCTGGCAGTCGCCATTCCCAATGCTGCGGAAATGGAAGTTGAGCTGTGTCCTGTATCAAAACTGTCACAGTTACTCTCATGTCGTTTCGGGAAGCCGCTCATTCCATCCAGTTGTCTCATATTAGCAAAGTCTTCCCGTCTTCCTGTTAACAGTTTATGTGTATATGCCTGATGTCCAACGTCCCAAACAATCTGGTCTTTTGGAAATTTCATTGTTGCATGCAGAGCAATAGTCAGTTCCACTGCTCCCAGATTGGAAGCTAAATGTCCACCGGTACTGCTGACATTTTCCAATAAAAAATCTCTGATTTCCTCTGCCAGTTTGTTATAGTATTTCTTATTGATTCTTCTGACATCATTTGGCTTGTTTATTTTTTCTAATATTTTCCCCATAATAAAGCCTCTTTCTATTATTTCACTCTATGAATCAGTGCGAGAATTAAATCTCTCAGGAAGGTTATATCCGCCCCGTTTCGTTCACCGATATTTTCAAGTAAAAGAATAGCTTCATCAGAATAGTTCTGTACATATTCTTTTGATTTTTCCAGTCCTTCCAAAGTAACAAAGGTTGTTTTGTGATTTTTCTCATCACTCAACACCGGTTTCCCCAAAACTTCTGTTGTACCGGTAACATCTAAAATATCATCCTGCACCTGAAATGCCATTCCGATATTTTCTGCAATTTTTTCCAGGTCTTTCAAATCCTGCTCTTTGGCACCGGCTAAAATTCCTCCGGAAACCATGGATGCTTCAATCAACGCTGCTGTTTTTAATTTATGAATGAACTTAATCATATCCAAAGGCATCTCTTTATTTTCGTTGAGAACATCCACTGTCTGTCCGCCAACCATTCCGTACACACCGGCTTTCTTTGCAATGTAAGCCATCGCCTTTGCAGCCTGTCCTGTTTCATCACTTTCAACCACAGCAGTACTCATAACTTCATATGCATAGTTCAGCAAAGCATCTCCCGCCAGAATTCCCATATCTTCTCCATACACGGCATGGGTTGTTTTCTTTCCTCTGCGGTACAAATCATTGTCCATTGCAGGCAAATCATCATGAACCAGAGAATAGGTGTGAATCATTTCCATGGCAGCCATAAAAGGATAAACCTTCTTTTCGCAATCCGAAAACAAGCGGAAGCTTTCCAAAAGAAGCATTGGACGAAGTCTCTTTCCCCCTGCATTCAGGCTGTAATTCATTGCTTCGAAAATCAATTTCTGATGGCCTTCCTCTTTCGGTTCAAAATCCACAATCAGTTCTTCGATTTCTTTTACTTTGTTTGTCAATTCTTCATTAAAATTATACATTTGCACTTTCCTCTTCGATGATTAACATTTCTTTCTCAATCTTTTCAATCTGATCATTACAATCTTTCACCAATTCTAATCCTTTTTTGTAATAGTCAAAGGACTGGCTCAATGTAATTTCTTCAGACTGCATTTCGGAAATAATATGATTAATCTCTTCAAAGTTTTCTTCAATTGTTTTATTCTTCTCTGCCATAGTTTTCTCCTTCTGTTTGCAAGACTTTTGCCCGGATTTTTCCATCTCTCATAATCATGTTTAATTCACTTTCCGGAGCAATCTGTTTCACCGATAAGACCGGTTTGCCATCCCGGCTTTCCACATATGCAAATCCTTTGGATATTTTTTCCAAAGGAGACATTCCCTTCAGTTTTTCCGCCATCAGGGCCAGGCGTTGTTTTCTGTCCCGATAAATCTCCTGATAGGATTCTTTCAGTTTTGTCTCTTTCAACGGCAAATCCATTCGCATGGTATCCAGTTTTACGCGAATCTCTTCCTGCATCTTTGTCTGCAGATCTGCAAGATACTGTTTCTTCGTTAAAAGCTGATGTTGTGGGCTGTAACGTCCCAACTGATTTTCCAGACTCACGCATTTCTCTCTGGACAATTCAATTTTATTTTTTAACTGACGGTAAAGGATTCCCTTTGCAGCCTCACAATTAGCCGTAAACTTGTCGTATTCAAAATTTGCCAGTTCCGCAGCTGCTGATGGTGTTGCCGCTCTCTGGTCTGCTACAAAATCAGCAATGGTTACATCCGTCTCATGTCCTACAGCGGAAATAATCGGGGTATTGCAGTTGAAAATTGCTTTTGCCACAATTTCTTCATTAAACGCCCAAAGGTCTTCAATAGAACCTCCGCCTCGGCCTACAATAATCACATCCAGATTCATTTCATCCAGACAGCGGATTCCGTTGACAATATCCTTTGCCGCTCCTTCTCCCTGAACCAGACATGGATACAGTACCAGTTGAACATAGGGATTTCGTCGTTTACTGACAGTAATAATATCCTGAATTGCCGCACCGGTTTTAGCGGTACAGACTCCGATTTTCATAGCGTATGACGGAATGCTCTTTTTGTACATCGGATCAAACAATCCCATGTCAGCCAGTTCCTGCTTCAACTGCTCAAACCGCTGATACAACAGACCGGTTCCTTCCAGTTCAATGCGTCTGGCATAAATCTGATACTTGCCGTCACGCTCATAAACACTGACACTGCCAAATACAACAACCGTCTGTCCTTCTTCCATCTGAAACTGAAGGCCGCGACGGTTTCCTGCAAACATCACTGCCTGAATCACTCCGCTTTTATCTTTCAGACTAAAGTAGATATGGCCGGAGGTATGGTATTTGCAGTTGCTGACTTCGCCTTTAATATAAATATTCTTTAAAACGAAGTCCTGTTCAAACATGTTTTTAATATAATTATTTACTTGTGCTACAGAATAAACTGATTCCATAAAACACCTTCTCTTTCAAGCTACTTTTTTAAGAATTTTGCTAAAACACCGTTGATAAATTTCGAAGAATCATCGGTACCGTATTTCTTTGCCAGTTCTACCGCCTGATCTACAGCAACTCGTTCCGGCACACTTTCATCATAATGGATTTCAAAATATGCCAGACGCAAAATCGTTAAATCAATCTTTGACATTCTGTCGGTAGTCCATTTTTCAGCAGCATTATTAATCGCCAAATCAATTTCTTCAATATGCTCTCCGATTTCCAATAAACGACCTTTAATAAATTCCTTGTCCTTCTTTGAAATCGGATATTCCAAATCTTCCAAATTAAAATCCTGTAATTCTTCAATATCTTCCAGGTTTTCCATCTTTTCCAGATAACGATCTACCTGGGTATCTAATTCCTCTTCTTCGTGAAAATCACTTAAGTACAGTAAACGAAATGTATTTTCTCTCAATAATGCTCTTTTCATAGTTCCTCCTAAATCTTTACCTCTATCAACAAAAAAGGGCGCCTATCCAGACACCCTTAACAAACACTAACTAATTTGATGCTACGCTTGAAATGTATACATTAACATTTGCAACTTCCATGCCGGTCATATTTTCCAATGTACTCTTTACTTTATCCTGTACCTTCTTAGATACAGCCAGAATGTTTACGTTCATCTTTAACACAATTGATAAATCAATCATCACTGAATTTTCAGCAACATCAACGCGAACACCCTTTGATAACTTCTTCATTCCCAACTTTGAAATCAGTTCGGAAGTAATGTTCCCTGCCATGGCAAGAACACCGTCAACTTCTGTAGCTGCCATCGCTGAAATCACAGCTAAAACATCATCACTGATGTGAACCTCTCCCAATTCAGAATGGTCGTATATTTTATAAGTTGTTCTCTGTCCGTCCATAAAAGCCTCCTAAAATTAAAAATCTTGTTACATTATACCATTGATCCTGATATTTTACAATGTATTTACTGAAGACTTTCAATCATTTCGATGATTGCATCAATACTTTCAAAATTTTCTTCTGAACGTTCATTTTCGCCGATTTCCACACGAAATCTCTGTTCCAATTCATCAATGAACGCATCAAAATCATCCTCTTCCATATCCTCTATTAAATTAAACTCTTCATCCGTGTCAATATACGGACAAACCATATTCAAAATATCAATAATTCTGTCTCTCATTCTTCTACCTCTCTAGTTCTGTTTAATATTTATGAAATGTGTTAAAAATTTGATGTTGTTTATTAAAATATGTTTACCATAGAATACTATTTAATGCAATATGCATTTATTCAAAATTGCATTACATTTTGTTTCGTGATATAATTTACCCAATACAATTCGTGTAAAAAGAAAGGAATTATTATGGGTTTTAACGAATCTTCGGAAGACTATTTAGAAACAATATTAATTCTTAGCAAGAAATTGCCGGTTGTCCGTTCTGTGGACATTGCCAATGAAATGGGATTTAAAAAATCCAGTGTCAGTATTGCTATGAAAAATTTGCGAACAAAAGAATATATTACCGTTTCCGAATCCGGTTTTATCACTTTGACCAAAGCCGGAAAAAAAGTTGCTGAAGACGTTTACGAACGTCATTTACTGTTATCGGAAATTCTTGTAAAACTTGGCGTTCCGAAAGAGATTGCCACAGAAGATGCCTGCCATATGGAACATATTTTAAGTCCGGAATCCTTTGCCGCGATTAAAGAATTTGCAAAAAACAATTTATAAAAGTTTGGCTGTGATACACTCACAGCCTTTTTTATTTAGAAGGCGTAATGGTAATCTGATCAATTCCAAACCCCGTCTTTCGTTTCACTACATTTTCAATCTGTGTTTTTGCATTATCGTTCAGTTCATTGTCCGGTAAAATCACATCTGCCTGATTGTTGGAAACTGTCACCAGAACATTTTCATAGCCTTTGGCATTTAATAATTCCACAATGCCGTTTTCCATTTCCATCTCTTCTTTCATTTGTACCATGGAATCCACCGCTTTCTGCTTCTCCCCGGAAGAAAGTTCCGTATTATCAATAATACTTTGCAGCTGTTCCATATTTTGAGAACGCAACTGCTCTTTCTCCAGTTTCGCCTGCAACACTCCGTCATTAACCTCGGACTGATTGGTCAATACTGCCGCGCCGGGCTCCACTGTCGTTTCCTCTAGGCTTTCAATATCTCCCGTTCCTTCCACAAGAGTATCTCCTTCATAAACTTCCTCATAAACCGGAGTGTCCACCTGTTTCACTGTTTGCAGGTTTTGTGGATTATCGTATGTATATTTCAGGTATCCGGCCACTGCAATCAGCACGGCAAGTCCTGTGACAATCAGTTGATTTTTCTTAAATACATTCTTCATAAAGCCTCCTTATTTTTCCATAATAGCTATTTTATGTATTGGAAGATCAAAAAGTGCTTCCATCATGTCAATAATATCTTTTTTTCTTTTCTGACTTTCAAGTCCTTTGCCGGAAATGGCAATCCCCTGAATTTGAGGATAGTTTTCTTTCACAACATAGGGTTCCTCCTGTTCCCCCACCAGAACGGTTGTCTTTTTTACCGCTTCTTCCATGACGGTATCTCCCGTTTTTTCTTCCTGTTTCCTTGATGTATCCGAATCTTCTTTTACAATCTTTTCTCTGCCTGTTTTCAGGGTGATTATGACACAAACATCGGAGATTCCCGGAACTTTCTCAAGCAATTCCTTTATTTTTGTCTCCATCTGTTCCCCATAGTGTTCCACTGTTGTTACCCGGTCTGGAATAATGTTCTCTTCCTCAGTTTTTTCTCCCATATCAATGTATGAGACAATAATCAGAAGTATTCCCGCCCCCAACAACAAAAACATCTTATTTTTCCCGATTTTAGACAACTCACTCAGCTTCATAATTTCCCTCCAGACGTTCTATCATTTTACGTTCCAGTTCATCCGATGTCTTCTGCAAATCAACTGTTTCCAGTTCAATCCCATCCGGTGAAATTTCAAAAAAGGACTCCTGACCTCCCAATTTTAAAAGGGGTTGCATAACTAAAAGCAACAGCAAAAAACCGGCAAACATCCGTACATATTTTTCAAATTCTGTTTTCGGGCAAAGATTTAAAACGACCGTCATTACCAGCAGAAACAACACGACGTTTTTAATATAATTCAAAATCCAATCCATACATCCTCCTTAACGAATCATACCGGTGGAAATCCCGATGATTACAATACTGACAATAAACAATAATGCTACGGCAGCAATCACCCCCGCCAACATGCCAATGCTATCACATGCAACCTGAATTCCATTGATCATTCTTTGGTCCGCTACCGGCTGAATTGCAGCAATCAGAAACTGCATCATAAAATGGTATAACTGCATTTTTATGTAAGGGACACCACAGATGATGATAATTACCACTACAATGATTCCGCCAAATGTATTTTTAATCAGGTTTACGGAGCCAAACAAAATACCCGTATAGGACTCCAACCCGTTTCCGACTCCCGGTATTGTATTAGCCACCTTATAAACCAGCGTATTTTTCGACCCATCCAGAGCCGGCAAAATCATCCCCTCCAAAACATGAAGTCCCATAACGGTTCCCACCAGAAACCGGTTTCCTTTCACAATCATTTTCTTCAAAAGGAGACACATCTTTGACAACAAATCCTCTTCGGAGATATTGTTGACCAGACCAACTGCCAGATAAATCTTGATCAAGGGCAGAAACACCTTGAAAAACAAATATTGCATGATTCCCATCACAACAAGAATCATTTGATAAAAGCCCATGGCAGAGGCCTGTCCCGTAATGGAAACCGTCGCAAAATAGGTGGGAATCATAGTGCTGAAATATCCGATCATCAGATGAAAAAAATCCGATGCCATCAGACAAACCCGGTCAAACATTGTTGCAATCACTGCCGCAACGGAAATATAACAAATATAAAATGCCGTATCCGATACCCCATGATTTTCAAAGACATTTACGAAATTAGAAAACAGTGCAGACAAAATCAAAATCAGTAATAGATTTAGCATCAGTTTTCTGACTTCAAAAAAATCATCAATGGTTCTGCTTTTTAAAACCATTCCCATATCTTTCAGCACTTCCACAATCTGCCCTTTCAGCAGGGATTCCATCCATTCCTCCAAAGGAATATCCTTATAACCGCTATCTTCCAACAGCCTTGTGCTTTCTTTGAAATCAAAGTCTTCTTCGGTAATCAGTTCCTTTCCCTGCACCTTGCAGGAACATAGGAGTAATATCATCAATACAACAATTCCTTTTTTCACGACAGCAAATCCCCAATCAGCGTTATGATTTCGGTGTAGACCGGAAGGCTGACCACCAGAATCGACAATTTCCCGAAGACCTGAATCTGTTTCGCCAGTGCCTGAAATCCGCAATCTCCAGAAATATCAGAAGAGATTTCCGCTACAAAGGCAATCCCTACAATTTTGAACAGTATTTTCATATAGCCGCTTCCGATTGTTTCCAGTGCCATCACCCGATTCATTAATGTTGCAATGCTTTCGATTCCCTTGATGGAATAAAAAATAATCAACACACATCCCCCTAAAGAAATGTACATGGAATACTCCGGCTTGATTGTTTTAAATTGAATTGCCAGCAGGGATGCTGCTATCCCCACCATTCCGATTACTAACATAAACATCCTCCTAAAACTCGAATAGTTCTTGAATCGTTGAAAACAGGTCATAGATATAGGGAATAATCCACATTAAAACCAGCACCAATCCTGCCAAACTGGTCAAAAATGCCTGTTCCTCTCTTCCGCTATGTTTTAGAATTTGTCCTACAACCGATACAATCATTCCAACCGCTGCAATTTTAAAGATTAAACTGATTTCCATAATTCCCCACTAAATGAAAAGAATGCTAATAAACATCCCACCCAGAATGCCAAAGGATGTGTACATACTGCATCTTTCCTTTTCTTCCTTTTTCATTGTTTCATAAAATCCTAACGCCTTGTTTTGAAAATATTCCAACTGTCTGATTTGATTTTCCCGATAACCGGCCCCCAGTTGTTCTCCCAAGGCTTCCATTAATTCCAGTTCCCGTTTTTTTAAGAAGGTTCGAGCCAATATTTTCCGGATTCCCGATTTCCATGCTTCAGGAAGAGCCGTCCCATTCCGGATTTCATTGCAAACCTGTCCAAAAAATTTACCCAATAAGGTGTCTTTCGGTAGATGCTCTAAAATTGTGCTCATATCCCGATTGCTGAATTCCACCAGACCTTTCATTTCTTCCAACTGAAAGACCAACCGCTCCAAAAACTTCATTCTTTTTTGATAATTCCATTTTAGTGACATTCCAATCCCACCACTTCCGGCAACCAAAAGAGCACTTCCAATCAATCGTAATAACATTCGTATTTCCCCCTTTCGGAAATGACAACATAACACTGAAATTGTTCGGCTAAAACCTGTCCCAGCTTGCTTTTTGTCTGTTGGATACAATCGCTGTGAATTGTTGCCAGAATTCGGACACCACTTTGCATAGCCCATCGGATTGCTTGAAGATCCTCTTCTCCTCCCAATTCATCCACTGCAATGATTTTCGGTCCCATACTGCGAACAGCCCGAAGAATTCCCCCTGCCTTGTCCACACCGGAAAGTACATCCGTCCGCATTCCCAGATTGATTTGGGGAATGCCCTGAAAGGAACCGGAAATTTCATTACGTTCGTCAATCACCACAACACTGGTCCCGCAAAGTTCATCACTGCAGCATTGCACCAGACTTCTTAATAATGTTGTTTTTCCCAAACCCGGCGGAGAGCAAATCACTGTATTACAAACAGTCCCTCTCTTTTTGATTTTCTCAAAAACACTTCTTCCGCAATGTTGTAAATCTCTGCAAATCCGAAAATTCAGAAAACGGATATTTTTCATTCCGCAATATTTTCCATCCTTTACAATAGCCTCTCCGGCCAATCCCACACGATGCCCTCCTGCCACGGTAAGATAACCTTCCAACAATTCTTTTTCGTATGCGTAGAGGGAATAGTTTGTCAGTTTATTGAGAATCTCCTTTAATAACGCCTCATCAATTTGAATCCCCGGTTCAATGATTTCTCCCTTCTGCAATTCCAAAATCAGGGGTTGATGAATCCGCATTTTTATCTCTGTCAGTTCCTTCCAGGATGCACTTACAACCCGTTCAATTTCCGGTGTGAAATATTTTTTTAATCTTTCCATTCTAACTCTCCTTAAAAAAATATATGATGTAAATAACAGAATATTCTTGTTTACTTTTTAAATGTATCGTTGTAAACTTCTAGGTGGAAAGGAAAACATATCAAGTATGAATAAAAAGAAAAGACATCTGTACTTTTTAATAGGGTCAACATTTATGTTGCTATTGTTCGTACAGATTTTTATGGATGATATATTATCGAATCAGCCGGATCAGAAAATTGCTCTAAGCAAAAAAAAGACTGTTCCTGTGGAAGAAACAACCAAGAAAAATGTCGACTATAACCTTATCTCTAGTATTACTCTGGACCGAACAATTCTTTGTTTGAATCCAAATGATCAAAGAAAACTTTATGCAGATATTTCCTATGAAACAACCAACAAAGAAAAAAACGAATCCTACTCTTACAGCAGTTCCAACGAAGCAGTTGCTACGGTTAATCAGGAAGGAATCGTTACGGGAGTTTCCAATGGTGATGCGGTAATTACGTTAGAGTCAAAAGACGGAGAAATCGCAGCCCGTTGCAGCGTAAGCGTTAAGAGAACAAAATATCTTGCAGTTACTTTTGATGACGGTCCCGGGCCGTACACAGATCAGTTGGTTGACGGCTTGGTAAAATACAACAGTCGTGCCACATTTTTTATCTTAGGATATAATTTGGAAGAGTATCCGGAACAGTTAAAACATGAATATGAATCCCATATGGAAATCGGAAATCACACCTATCACCATAAGGATTTGAAGGAGGCCAAAAAGAAACTGATTCGCAGTGAAATTAATTCCAATGCGGATTTGATTTACAAAACCATCGGTGCTTATCCGACACTGCTTCGTCCGCCATATGGTGTTATCAAAACCACCTTACGTGAGCAAAGCAAAGTTCCGATTATTCTTTGGTCCGTTGATACGGAAGACTGGGAACATCAGAATACAAACTATATTTACAAATATATTAAACGACATGCCGGGGACGGAGAAATCCTGCTACTCCACGACATTCACCAAAAAAGTGTGGAAGGATTTTTGAAAGCACTTCCGGATTTAATTGTAGACGGCTACGAATTGGTTACCGTCAGCGAGCTTTATGAATTAAAACAGAAACCTTTGGAAGCCGGTAAAATTTATTACGGAACTAATCTGAAGAGTAAATAAAAGGAATGTCGGTAAGATTTCAAACATCTTGCCGACACTCCTTTTTTATTTGTGATAGGGTTCTTTATGAATAATTCTGTAACTTCGATAAATCTGTTCTAACAGAACAACTCTCATTAACTGATGCGGGAAAGTCATTTTCGAAAAACTTAATTTGTAATCCGCTCTCCGGGATACGGTTTTGTGTAATCCCAAGGATCCACCAATCACAAAGATGATGTGGCTGGTTCCATGAATTCCAAGCTGATCAATCTTTTCCGACAATTCCACGGAATCCAACTGCTTTCCTAAGATTTCCAAAGTAATTACATAGGCATTATCCGGAATGTTCTTCAGGATTCTTCCTGCTTCTTTTTCTTTAATTAAATCCATTTCCGTTTCCGAACTGTTTTCCTGTGTTTTTTCATCCGCTACCTGTATGATTTCCAGTTTGCAATACGCCGATAATCGTTTTGCATACTCATCAATGGCGTCCCGATAAAACTTTTCTTTTATTTTTCCCACAGCAATAACTGTTATTTTCATTTTTTGCCCTTCTTCCGTCATTTTTTCTGAATGAATTATACCATATCCTGCCTTGTGAGAACAATTTTTTTATTATATAATTGTCTTATGATATTACGCTGTAAAACAGCAGATTGGAGACGGACTTTATGAGTGAACAGTTAGAAAATGAAATTGCAACAGAAGAAACCAACAACGAATTGGATTTTGAATCTTTAGTCGGTGAAAAAAGTTCTACCTATACGAAGTTATCCGATAAGTATGAAGACACTATGTCTTCTGCTTCCACTCTTCTTTTTGTAGGAATTGCCGGCATTATTTTTATTGCCTTAATCTATTTCAAGGTAATCTCACTTCCAATGGATGTATCGACTTCCTGGCTTTTTGATTTGGTTATGGGTGGTGTATTTATCGGCTTTACCATTGCCGGAGTTGTCTCTTTCATCCATGCGAAGCAGTTAAAGGTCGACGCCGCTGCAGAGAATCAAACCATAGAAACAATTCTGGACTGGTCCAAACAGAACATTACCAAGGATGTGCTGGATCAGGGAATTGATTGTTCTCAGCCGGAAGAAATCTTATACTTTTCCCGTTATGATACGATTAAGGATTTATTAATGCATCAGTTTGAAGATGCCGATGAAAGTTTAATCGAAGATCTTTCAGAAACGGTTTATCAAAACATTTACGAAGCAGATGAAGAATCATCAGAGCAATAAAAAAAAGCCCCTGGGGCTTTTTTTTATTCTAAATTTTCATTATAAACCGCTCTGCAACCACCAATGAATTTTGCTCTTGTTCTGGCTGCAAGAACGTTTGCTTCGCCAATAGTATGGTTTTCCAAACGAACCGGAACTGCTACTTTCTTTAAATGCATTCCGATTAATGTACCACCAATATCAATTCCTGCATCTGCACGGATTTCTTCCACAGCTACCGGATTCTGAAATGTTTTGTAAGCGGTCGTGGCAAAAGAACCACCTGCCTTTGGCTGAGGAACCACATTCACAACATCTGAAAACGGAACAGCATCTTTTTCCACAATAATGGCACGATTTAAATGTTCACAACACTGTGCCGCCAAATAGATTCCTTTTTCCTGTAAAACAGAATAAATACCGCTAAATACGGCTTCTGCGGCATCCAGATTAGAGTTGCTTCCAATCTTATCTCCACAGACTTCGCTGGAAGAACATCCTACCACAAAAATATCTCCCTTGGAAAGTCCGGCTTTTTCACATAATTCTTTTGTTACTTGTTCTGCTTGATTTTTTAATTCCTCAAACATGTCATTCATCTCCTTTTAAGTAAAATACTCTATATACTTTACCACTTTAAACCGTCTTCATCAATCGTTCTGTAATTTTTGTTGCCTGCAAAAGCTGAATTAACACCATAAAAATCACAATATTGGCAACACCCTGTAAAATGTTTCCCGGAATTCCCGGAATCGCACCATATCCCAATCCTAAAAGAACCGATTCATAGAAGAAATATCCTCCGACCATAATCACTTCCGCAACCGAAGATGCTAATCCTTCCCCAATCGCGTGGTGAAGTCCCACCGCTTTTACTGTTTTATAAGTTCCATATGCTGCCAGTCCCATCAACAGTTTAATCACAAAAGTTCCCGGGGCATACACCGGTGCCAAAAGTAAATCCGCAAGTCCTGCTCCGATTCCGGCAGCCAGGCCCCCTCGTAAACCGCCCAAATACCAAACAGCCACAAGAAGAACTGCATCTCCCAGGTTAATATATCCTCCCGTAGCCGGGATTGGAATCGGCAACACAATCGTTGCTATAAATACCAGTGCAGCAAATACTGCAGTCATTGTTAATTTTACTGTTTTCTTTTCCATCGCTCTTTTCCTTTCAATCCTATATTATTTTCACTAAAAGGTATTATAGCAGAAACTGAACTTGTCCATATATTCACTTTTAGCAATTTTAATAAGACCAGTTTTTTCGATAAAAATTACACCCTCAAAAGGATTTCCTTTCAAGGGTGTTCATAAATCTTTAATTCAAATCCGGCAATGCGGAAACATATTCTTTAAACAGTCTCCAATTTCCTTTTTTCAATTCAAAGACATCTTCATTTTTTTCATTAAGCATATATTCATCCAGTAAGAATACATCTATTCCCAAATGTCTGGCACACATATCTTCATGAACATCATTTCCTACCATAAGACAATCTTCCGGATCTTTATCCAAGGTCTTTAAAAGATGTCTGTAGTAATTCAGGTTCGGTTTGGAATAGCAGGAATTTTCAAAGGTTGTTACCAGAGAAAAATCTTCAAACTCCAATCCCGTCCAGGAAAGACGTGCAGCCGTAGCAACTTCCGGAAAAATCGGATTCGTGGCAACGACAAGCTGGTATCCTTTTTGTTTCAGAATTTCCACAACTTCATTCACCAAATCCGTCGGATGGGTCACATAACGGGTCATGTAAAAATCTTCCTTATAGAAACGGTTGATTTCCTTTTCCAGCTTTCTCTTGTACTTGCGGTCCAGTTTTTCCTCGTCTTTAGCCAACGCTTTTTCAAAGGTATTCCAAAAGCATTCTTCATTGGTTAACAGACCGTCGTTTGCCACCATGGCCCCCACACCTGCCCAAACAGCATTGATGATTTCTTTCGCATTTTCATAACCGGAAGAAATCAGTCGGTTTTCCAAAAGCATCATATATGTATCTGTAAATTCTTTCATATCCATTGGAAGCAATGTGCCGTCCAAGTCGAAAAGTACTGTATTCATCTACTCTACCTAATTATTCATCCCAATTGTGATATACCTGCTGAACATCTTCATCTTCATCTAATCTGTCAATAATGATATTCATTTTCTTGATTGCTTCTTCATCTGTCAGTTCCACATAGTTCTGCGGAATCATTGTCACTTCAGCCTGAGCCATCTTTACGCCTGCCTGTTCCAAAACTTCACGAACAGCGCTGAAGTCTTCCGGTGCTGTAATTACTTCGTAGCTGTCTTCTTCATCTGCGAAGTCTTCTGCACCTGCATCAATAGACATCATCATTAATTCATCGGAATCCATATCGCATTCTTCCTTATCAATGATAATCTGTCCTTTTTCATCAAACATATAAGATACACATCCCTGTGTACCAACATTTCCGCCACCCTTTGTAAAACAGTTTCTTACGTTGGCAGCTGTTCTGTTCTTATTATCTGTTAAAGCATCTACGATAATTGCAATACCGTTTGGACCGTATCCTTCGTATCTTGCTGATTCAAAATTCACTGCACTGGAGTTTCCGGCAGCTTTCTTAATTCCTCTTTCAATAGTATCATTTGGCATGTTATTGGCTTTCGCTTTTGCAATAACATCACGAAGTTTGCTGTTATTGGCCGGGTCCGGACCGCCTTCCTTTACGGCTACGGCAATTTCCTTACCGATAATGGTAAACATTTTTCCTTTCGCAGCATCGTTCTTTTCTTTCTTGTGTTTAATATTTGCAAATTTTGAATGTCCTGACATTGTCAAACTCCTCTTTTCGTTTATTATTTTCCGGACTTTTTCCGGATACACGTATCCTTTAAAGTCTATCATTTTCCCTTGTATTAGTCAACTTACCGGAGCTTATGTATCCAGCTCCAAACTTACTGCCAAAGCATTTTCCACATTCTTTAACAGTTCTCCATCCAAATGACAAACCTTATCCTTTAATCTGGTCTTATCAATGGTTCGCAACTGTTCCAGCAATATAATGGAATCCTTCACGATATTGTATCGCTTGGAATCAATTTTCACATGCGTCGGCAATTTGCTTTTTGTCATCTTGGATGTAATGGCAGCCACAATTACTGTGGGGCTATGCCGGTTTCCTGTATCATTCTGAATAATCAAAACCGGTCTGATGCCTCCCTGTTCGGAGCCAACTACCGGTCTTAAATCAGCATAATAAATATCGCCACGCTTAATCATCATTTTTCACACCTCAAAAATTCGTTCTATATAATATCATTATTCCAATTTTTGAAATGTGTATTCATTATTTTGATGATTTTTAAAGATTATTCATTGATTTCATAATCATCGTTAAAATAATCTTTCTTTCCAATTACTTTTCCGTCTTTCACAAAGACTCTCGGAATTCGTTTTCCCAAGTCACAGACAAACTCATAATTGAAGGTTCCTGCCAATTCAGCGATTTCATCCACCAAAATGGTTTCTTCTCCGTCTGTTCCCACTAACGTAACCAAATCCCCTGTTTTTACGTCCATATCCGTCACATCCACCATAAACTGGTCCATACAGACACGTCCTAAAATCGGTGCCTTCTTTCCGTGAATCAGCACCCAGCCTTTATTACTTAAATTTCTCGGATAACCATCTCCGTATCCCAACGGTATGGTTGCAATCTGCATTTTCTTATCAGCCACAAAAGTCTGTCCGTAACTAACACCCATTCCCGGTTCAATGTCTTTAACGTAAACAACATGACTGTATAAAGACAATGCCGGTTCCAGTTTCATGGCATCCTTATCCATTTCTTCGGAAGGATATAAACCGTACATGGAAATTCCGGCTCTGGAAAGAGATAAAGAAGTTTCCGGCATTTCCATAATTGCCGCACTGTTGGCACATTGATGAATCGGAATCTGCACACCATCTGCTTCCAGGTCCTCAACAAAATTCATATAGGTTTTAAACTGCTCATAGGCAAATTCTTTATCTTTGTAATCCGCTTTTGCAAAATGGGTGAAAATAGACTCAATCTGAACCATTGGCAATGCACTGATTTTCTTAATGGTTTCCCTTGCTTCTTCATTCGGGAAGAATCCGATTCGATTCATTCCGGTATCCAATGCAATGTCAATGAGAATCTTCTTGTTCAATGCCACCGCATGGGCAGACATTTTTTCAGCCATCTCATAACTGAACACCGGCGGAAGCATTTCATCTTCAATGACCAAATCATACATGCTTTCCGGCACATATCCTAAGATAAATAACGGTTTGGTAATTCCGTGTCGACGAAGGTTATGTCCTTCCTGCGGTGTTGCAACAGCATATCCGTAGCACATGTCATCCAATTCCTTTGCAATGGGAACTGCACCATGTCCGTAGCCGTCAGTCTTAATCACCGCTACCATACCGGTTTTGGAATCCAGCTTTTCCCGCATCAATTCCATATTCTTTCTAATCGCATTCAGATTAATTTCTGCATATCCTCTAAAATATTCTTCTAACATGATATTCTCCAACTATTCTAAAACATATTTGATTGATTCAATGATATCTCCTGCCATCATTCCGGCTTTTCCGTTTTTCTCCGCAGCGATATCCCCTGCCAGCCCGTGAACATAAGGTGCCAGCACCGCTGCATCTCTCAGCGGAACACCAATGCCTAAAAATCCTGCCAAAATCCCGGTCAAAACATCTCCAGAGCCGGCTGTTGCCATTCCGTTGTTTCCGGAAAGATTCACTGCCACCAGTTCTTCTGTAGAAATCACAGTTCTGGCATCTTTTAATACGCACGCAACTTTATAAGTATCTGTAATATTCTTTGCTGTTTCAAAAAGCTGTTCTGCAATCTCAGGTATCTCCTTTTTAATAAAACGACTCATCTCACCGAGATGCGGAGTTATAATTACATCCTGATGTAACAACCTTTTCAATTTATCATTTTCAGATAAAACATTAATTCCGTCTGCATCAATGACTGTAGGCTGCTTTGTTTCCAAGACCATTTGAACAATCTGATCCTGAATCACGCCAACACCCATACCCGGTCCTAAAACAACCACGTCACTCCACTGTAATGCGGAACGTACAATCTGCTCATTAAAAAGTTTCGTATCATAGGCATGTACCATGGCTTCCGGAATCATTCGATTTAGGAAATCTTTGTTTTCCTTTGCTGTCAGTATTCGAAGCATTCCGGCACCGCAACGGAAAGCTGCTTTGGCACAAAGATATGCCGCCCCTGCAATATCCGCACTGCCCGCAATAACCAGAACCTTTCCGAATCGTCCTTTATTGGAATAATTTGGTCGTTTCGGAATTCGGAACAAATCCGATTTTTCCAAGTAGTACTTTTTCTCAACGTCACGAAAAGCCTCTTTTGGGAAACCAATATCCGCCACCTGAACAACTCCACTATATTCTGTCCCCGGATACATTACCGTTCCGATTTTCTGACTTCCGAAAGTCACTGTATAATCTGCCTTGACTGCAACACCACGCACCAGACCGGTATCCGCATCAATTCCCGAAGGAATATCCACTGCATAAACTTTAGATTTCATTCGATTGATGCTTTCGATTACCTCACGGTACTCCCCTGTAATATCTCTGGAAAGTCCTACGCCAAACATGGCATCAATTAAAACATCATAAGGTTCCACTCTTTTGGAAAAAGGAATCTTCAGTTTTTTGCAAATGTCATACTGCGTTTTAAACTCATCACTGGCATTTTCCGTATTTCCCACAACATAAATACAGATGTTATATCCATCCAGAAATAACATCCTACCAATTGCCAGGCCGTCTGCGCCATTGTTTCCCGTAGACGCAACAACCATCATACTTTTATTTTTTTCTTCCTGAGAGGAAATCAGCTGATAAACGTTGTATGCAGCGCGTTCCATTAATACAAGAGACGGAATTCCAATCTCCTGTATTGTATACTGATCAACTTTTTTCATATCTCTTCCGGAAACGATTGTCTTCATAACTACACCAATCCTTCTACTTCTGTCCTTTTTCAGAAATTCTATACGTCAGTCTCATGAGACTTTCCGATAAATGAACGTTTTCCACCAATACATCCTCAGGCAATCCCAAGTCTGTATGAGCAAAATTCCAAAATGCTTTTACCCCACAGGCAACCAGCTTATCCGCAATTTCTTTCGCCGGCCCCTTCGGAAGTGTTAATGCTACAATATCCACATTATGCTCTACAACATAATCATACAGATACTGAATATCAAGAATTTCTCCTTCTGCCGTTTTCTTTCCAATCAATTCTTTATTCTGATCAAACAATGCCGTAATTTCAAATCCTCTGTTTTTAAAGTTCCCGTAATTTGCGATGGCTCTTCCTAAATTACCGGCTCCCACAATCACCATTTTATGGTTCTGATTTAATCCTAAAATTTTGCCGATTTCTTCGTACAGATAGGAAACATTGTATCCATATCCCTGCTGTCCGAAGCCACCGAAATTATTTAAATCCTGTCGAATCTGAGATGCAGTCACATTCATTAATTTGCTTAATTCTTTTGAAGAAATACGTTCAATTTTCTGCTGACGCAATTCTTCCAAATATCTATAGTAACGGGGCAGTCTTGAAATCACTGCCTTTGATATCTTTTCCATTTCTTTTTGCTCCTTATAAACGCATAGTTTAATTATAAGTACATCCAAAAAGATTGTCAATTATTTGTCAATATAACTGCAACTGCTTTTTTACCCAAAAACAAAGCTCTTGGAATGTTGCCATCCCAGAGCTTTGTCTGTAAATCTTATTTGTTATATAACTGTAATTCAAAGAGACGAATTGTTCCTCTGGAATCCCCAGGATTAAATACCTTTAATGCAATGTATCTTGCACTGTTACTTCCAATGTTAAAGGATGAAATTGCGTCATTTTTGTTTACCTGATAATCAGCAGATGTCCAGTTTTCTCCATCATTGGAAATCAGCAATTCCCATTCTGACATGTTCGGATAACCATATTCCGCACTGGCGGTATTATAAACCGTATAGGTGTTAAAGGTCTTCTTTGATCCTAAATCAATCTTAATCCAGTGTTTTGCTCCTTCCAAGGCAAAGGCACCGAAGCCATCATTGCTTGAGGTTGCACACCACTTAGTTGAAAGATTGTTATCAAATAATTTTTCACCGCTTTCATTATTGTTTGTAAATCCTGAAACACTTACCAGCTGTGCTCCGGAAAGAAGATTTGTACCGGATGTAACATTGCTAATCTGTGTTCCTGTCTTGTTTCCATGTGTTTTACCTTTCACACTTGGATAATTCGGATTTGGTACTCCTGCAATATCTTCTGTCATCCAATTATCTGTGTAAACATGGAATCCTGTAAATTCCCAAGTACCATTCTGAAGTTCCTGAACATAATGTTTTCTTAAATCTTCAAAACAGTCATATCCGGTAATCTGTTTTACAACATTGTTAATTGGTGAACCAACCGTATATGGGTTGTCGCTGTATTCGGAACCGGTATTATTTTCCTTGATTACTTTGTTGACACTGTCAATCAAACCTAAGGTCTTATTACCGTTGGCATCTCTGGTTGTCGGATAACGATAATCCATGTAAGCAAAGAACCATTTGTTATTTCCGTATGGCTGATATCCCCAATCCTGAAGTCCTGTATCTGATGCCTGATATACCTGAACATAGTTTGGATTTGACCAATGGAAATATCGGAATCCTCCGTAGTTCGCCATATTTTCTGTCCACCAGTATAAGTCTCCACCATAATTTAACTTGCCACCATACTGCTGTACGGAGTGTGTTATTTCATGAGAGAAGAATCCGATGTCACTTGGATGTCCGTTGGCATAAGTTGTAGAAACACATACCGTTGTTCCCTGACAGTAAGCAACACCATCATAGTCTTTATCCGCTCTGAAGGTAATTGTCTTTGGTTCTGAGCCGGTACCCCATCTCTTATAAAGACGTGGATAACTGTTGTAGAACAGTTTTACCAGTTCTTTAACATAGGATTTCGACTGAATCATATCCCAGTCTCCTGTGAACATAATGTCATATTCACTTGGACTGATTGCACAACCGTTCATGGAAATCTCTGATAACTGGAATCCGCTTCCATAAAGTTCGGATATTTCCATCTTATAATAACTGAATGTTCCTACGGTATCTACGGTAAAGGTATATGGAGTATAGTTTTTATCTTCCATATTACTGTTTCTTACCGTATCCAGCTTGGTCCAGTTTGAACCATCTTTGGAACCGTACAATGTCCATTTCTTTGGATTTCTATTATGATATTGTTCATTATCGTTTGCTGTTGTTAATGTGTAGCTGTAAAGAGTTGTATCTCTGGATGTCTTCCATGCAATAGCTCCTGTTCCTCCATTGAACATCTTGGTAGAAGTTTTTCCATCAAAAAGGTTATCTACCGGTTCGTTGGTAACACCGTTAATGGTATTGGCACTCTTATAAACAGAATCCACATAATCTAAACTGCCACCTAAATCATTGGTTGCTCCTGCCACATCTCCGTAGAGTGTCAGTTCTGCAATCTGTATTCCATAGTAGTTAGCATTTTCATCATTCTTTTCAATCTGAATCTGATAATACTGATATGGTTCCTGAATATCCGTTGTATAGTTATATACACCGTAATTAACGTCCTGTGTACCGTTACTCTTTACAATATCAATCTGTGTCCAGGTTGTTCCGTCATTGGAACCATATAACTGCCATGCCAATGGATTTCTTGTGGTATATACTGCAGAATCATTACCGGTCATAATGGAATAATTCTTCACAACCACAGCACGGTTCATTTTCCATGCAACGTGAACCGGGCAGGCACTTCCTGAATAGAATTTGGATTCTCTGTTTCCATCAAACATATCTCCGATCTTATGTCCGGAGTCACCGGTGCTGGATGAGCTGGCATTGTCCGGACCATCATAATATGGTGTCAGATTAATATTCTTTGGAAGATTTTCTGTCGTCAGTTCTTCTTCTGTTGTAACTTCTTTGGTTGTCGTTGGTTCCGGTGCTTTTGTCGTTGTTTCCGGAGCCTTGGTTGTTGTTTCCACAGGTGCTCCCTGTACCTGAACCGTTCCGGACTGTCCCTGAGTCTCCTTGCCATTTAATGTAGCCGTTACTTTAACTGTTCTTGTACCTGCTTCAACATTTTCAATGCTGTATTCCTGGCACGGAACTTCTGACAATTTCTTTACACCGTCCACATAAACATTGTAAGTCTGTCCCAAGCCAATCGTTGCATCATTCTGTCCCCAAACAACAGTAATTGTATTCGGATTGTTGCTCATTACTACCATTCCAAATACTTCTATTGGTTGCTGTTCCTGTGTGGTGGTTTCTGCTTCCGTTGTTGTTTCTTCCGCCGGATTGAAATCACGTCTCTGATAAGATTCATTGGCAACCTTTAAAATTCGGTCAAACAAATAATTATGTTCGGTTTCATTTTTCATTTCGGACTTCTGATACAAATCATCTGCAATATTGTATACAGATTTTTTTATAATATCTCCGTACACGTATGAACCGTCGTTTAATTTTACATAAGGTCGTTCACAAATTTCGCTGTTGAAATAATCTGCTTTGTCTAAAAGTTTCATATTCATTACATACTTTGTAACCGAACCGCTCTTTGATAAGAAGCCTTCTGCCGTTGCCTTGTAAGAATGTACAATCGGATTATTGCTGCCGACAATCATTTCCGAGTCGTCCACATAATCTTTTAATCCGTAAACCAACCCTGCTTCCGCGTAATCACTCTCTGTCTCTACGGAATATACAGTTCTGTGTGTATTTCGTCTTGTGTTAATCTGATAACCATCAATCGAAAGTTTCACAGATTGTGCTGCATTTACCTGAATATTTTCAGGCAAAAAAGAAAAAACCATGGCAATTATAAGCATAACTGACATTGTTTTTTTGTAAGTAGTTTTGAACACTTTCATTTTTTCTCTCCTTCTACGTTCTTTTACCCATTCTGATAAATTTTATCACTCCTCAAATCCCCTCTCAAGAAAGCATTTTTTATTATGGTGTCCTTCTTTTATTCATAGAGAATATCTTATATTCAAAAATTATTCTTTTTGTGTTAAACTTGTTGTGTACTTTCGCTCGATCATGCGAAAAATACAGTAACAAAGGAGTATCACATGATTCTTTCATGTAGTCATATATCAAAAGCATATGGTACCGAAGAGATTTTGACAGACTGCTCTTTCTTTATCAATGAAAACGAAAAAGCAGCCATCGTTGGAAACAACGGTGCCGGAAAATCAACCATTCTGAAAATCATTATGGATGAATTGACTGCGGATGACGGTTCGGTCACATTAAAGAAAGATGCCACCATCGGCTATCTTGCTCAGTATCAGAATCTTAGCAGTGATAAAACGATTTATGAAGAGGTTCGTTCCGTTAAGGAAAACCTGATTCAGATGGAACGAAAACTTAAAGAATACGAAAAGGCAATGGCCCTGCTTTCCGGAGAAGAACTGGAAAAAGTTATGAATACCTATACCAATTTGGAACACAACTTCCAGTTACAAAACGGCTACGCCTATAAAAGTGAAATTGACGGTGTCATTAAAGGTCTTGGTTTTACGGAAGATGATTTCAACAAACCGGTGGGAACACTTTCCGGCGGTCAGAAAACCCGTGTGGCATTGTGTAAATTAATTTTGGAAAAACCGGATATCATTCTGTTGGACGAGCCGACCAACCACTTAGACTTAAACTCTATTAAGTGGCTGGAAAACTATTTATTGAATTACAACGGTGCGGTTCTGATTATAGCCCATGACCGCTACTTCTTAGATAAAATTGTCACCAAGGTTATTGAAATTGAAAACCGGAAATGTCAGGTTTACAGCGGAAATTATTCTCAATATGCCCAAAAGAAAAAAGAACTTCGTCAGGCACAATTGAAGTTATACTTAAAACAACAAAGTGAAATCAAACATCAGGAAGAAGTCATTGCAAAACTTCGCTCCTATAAACAGGAAAAATTCTATAAGCGTGCACAAAGCCGCGAAAAGGCTTTAAACCAGATGGATTTAGTAGAAAAGCCGGAAGATTTGTCCGAGAATATGAATCTGACTTTGACACCGGACTGTGTCAGCGGCAATGATGTTTTGGAAGTGAACGATTTAGCAAAATCCTTTGATGGGAAGCAATTATTCCGGGGAATTCACTTTGAAATCAAACGTGGAGAACATGTAGCTCTGATTGGCGATAACGGAACAGGAAAAACCACAATTTTGAAAATCATCAATGACATTATTGAGGCCGATGCAGGTTCGGTTCGTTTAGGAACCAATGTTCATATTGGTTATTACGATCAGGAGCATCACAATTTGGATGATTCCAAGACTCTGTTTGAGGAAATATCCGATGCTTACCCACAGTTAAATCATACAAAAATCAGAAATACTCTCGCCGCTTTCATGTTTACCGGCGATGACGTTTTTAAACGAATCGGTGATTTAAGCGGTGGAGAAAAGGGTCGTGTGTCCTTGGCGAAACTGATGCTTTCCGAAGCAAACCTGATTATTTTGGACGAACCGACTAACCATTTGGATATGGTTTCCAAGGAAATTTTGGAAAATGCCATCAATCAATATGAAGGAACAATTTTCTATGTTTCCCATGATCGATATTTTATTAATCAGACTGCTACCAGAATTTTGGAACTAACGAACACCAAGCTGATTAATTACTTAGGAAACTATGATTATTACGAAGAGAAAAAGGAAGAATTAACACAGCGTTTTGCTCCTGCAGAAGTGGAGAAAAAAACCGTCGCTGCTCCTTCTTCCGGTAAACAGGATTATTTAGAAAGGAAGGCATTAACTGCCAGAATTAGAAAATTGAAGAACGATATCAGTAAAGTAGAAGAAAAAATCAAAGCTTATGAAGAACGTTTGAATGAACTGGATGAACTTTTGGAAAATCCCGAAGTTGCCACAAACTCAGCAAAACTCAACGAAATTTCTAAAGAACAAAATGAAATCAGTAACAAATTAGATGATTTAATGCAGGAATGGGAAATTCTTTCTGACGAATTATTGGAGTTGGAATAAATACTTTTCATTATGAGGAATTCCCTCGGTTTTATTGCATTTTCAATGGATATTGATTAAAATATTCTTATGATTACATTAGCTATTTTAGCGGAACGGAGACAGATATGGAGAATAAAAAAATTGTAGTTGCATTAGGAAGAAACGCATTTAGTGAATCTTTCCCAAAACAGCAACAGAGAGTTCAACAGGCTGCAAAGGCTATTGCAGATTTAGTAGAAGAAAATTATGAAGTGATTATCACTCACAGTAATGGTCCTCAGGTTGGAATGATTCAGACAGCGATGACTGAATATTCCAGACTTGATCCGGACAGAACTGTTGCACCAATGAGTATTTGCGGTGCTATGAGTCAGGGATACATTGGTTTCGACCTTCAGAATGCCATTCGTACAGAATTGTTGGGACGTGGAATTTACAAACCGGTCAGCACCATTATTACACAGGTTCGTGTGGACCCGTTTGACCGTGCTTTTAATAATCCTACCAAAGTCATTGGACGTCTTATGACTAAGGAAGAGGCTGAAAACGAAAAGCGTAAAGGAAATTATGTAGAACACGAAGAAGATGAGGATGGTTACAGAAGAATCATTGCCAGCCCGAAGCCAATCGATATTTATGAAATCGATGCGATTAAGACTCTGGTAGATGCTCATCAGATTGTTATTGCTGCCGGTGGTGGCGGTATTCCTGTTTTACAACAGCGCACTGTTTTAAAAGGTGCTAGCGCCGTAATTGAAAAAGATTACACCGCTGCTAAACTCGCTGATTTATTAGACGCTTCCACAATGATGATTTTAACTTCCAGCGATTACCTGACCATTGAAAAAGATGGTACAGAAACTGAGTTAAAGACACTCACAACCGATGAAGCTCAGCAGTTAATTGCAGACGGCTATTTCGACCCTACTACTTCCCTTCCAAAGATTGATGCATCTCTTTCTTTTGTTCTTGCAGGAGAAGGCAGAAAAGCAATTATTACCAATCTTTCCAAGGCAAAAGAAGGTGTTCGCGGAAAAGTCGGAACAGTTATCCAGTCATAATAAAACGAATCAAAGGGATTGTATCAAAGGTACAATCCCTTATTTTTCACACAAAAAAGGAGATGTGTATTGGATTACACTTCTCCTTTTTCTGATTTCCTGAAGTATTAATGCTTCCAGCTTAATTCATAGTATCCGCTACTTTTCTTTGAATAGCGATCAATTTTTACATAATATGTACCTTTATTTGCAATACCATATCTGGAACCGTTTGTTACAGTAAATACTTTTTTTCCGTTTGAAAGATATGCAGAGCTGTCTATCTGCTTTCCTTTACTGTCATATAAAGAAATCTTCAGATAATTCTGCTCAATTGTTCCAACTGTAATACGCAGTTTTCCTGACTTCTTTAGCTTAAATTTATACCAGTCACCTTTTTCGCCGTACTGAATTGTTCCCTTTGCTTTCTTCTTTGCTTTAAGAGAAACTGCTTTCTTTCTCTTCTTTCCGCTCTTTTCCTTAACTTTTTCAAATTTCAATGTGAAATAATTTAGTTCTCCGGCAGAAGAAGGCTTCAGTTTAAAGTAATATGTCTTTCCTTTTTTAACTGCAAAAAATGTTGCATATTTATTACTGCTAGTTAAGCTTGCACTGTTTGAAATAGATTTCTTCTTTGCATTGGCTAATTCTACATAAGAATTGTAACCATCAGCTGTCTGGAAAGTAACAAGTCCTGTAGCAGGTGCTTTATACTTGAATAATAAGGTGTCACCGTAATCCTTTGCGGCGAACAAATATTTTGTTCCTTCCTTAACGGTCTTTTCAGTAGAAGAAAAGTTAAAATAATCAATTTCTAAAACGTTTGTGTAAAGCTCTTCATAAGTAATGGAATACATTTTCAAGTAATATGTGCCCGCCTTTTGAGCCTTAAAATGCATTATAGAAGATGTTTCCTCTTTCTCTACACATTTAATCATAATACTTCTACTGATAGAATCATCACAGTTCTTATCCGTATATACTTCAAAAAATGCATCTTTAGCAAGAGCACAGTGAGCTACATTTAAATAAACCACCCCTGGTTTTGTTACCGTAATCGGAACAATCAGTCCTTGATAATTGCCACTAATCACATCATCACTTGTCCAATAATAGTATCCGGGTGTACCCATGTCTCCGGCAGTAACAGTTTCTTTCACTGTTACTGCCGGTTCCATCGCTGAAACTAAAGTTGCCATCCCCATTGTCATTACCATCATTGTTGCGGCAATAACAATACTTTTCAATAGTTTTTTCATTTTTTTGTCTCCTTTTTTGTTTTTACATACTCACTTCCAATGTTTTGCGGATTGCTTTAATGAAATCTTCTGTATTATATTGAAGCTTTATTATTTCCAACTAAGTTCGTAATATCCGCTACTTTTCTTTGAATAGCGATCAATTTTTACATAATATGTACCTTTATTTGCAATACCATATCTGGAACCGTTTGTTACAGTAAATACCTTTGTTCCTGTTGACAAATATGCAGAACTGTCAATCTGCTTTCCTTTACTATCATATAAAGAAAGTCTCAGATAATTCTGTTCAGCCGTTGCCACTGTAATTTTAAGTTTTCCTGATTTCTTTAATTTAAACTTATACCAGTCACCTTTTTCACCGCACTGAACTGTTCCCGGTACCTTCTTCTTTGCCTTGATGGAAACAGCTTTCTTTCTCTTCTTTCCACTCTTTTCCTTAACCTTTTTCTGGGTTACTCTTAAATAACTTAATTGACCGGCTGTAGAAGGTTTCAATCTAATGTAATATGTTTTACCTTTCTGAACGGCATACATAACACCATATTTGTTTGATGCAGACAAATATTCTGAATTAGAAATAGATTTTTTCTTTGCATTTAACAACTCTACATAAGAAGAGTAATCTGCTGCAGTCTGCATAATAATATATCCTGTAGAAGGAGCCTTATACTTGTAGTATAATGAATCTCCATAATCCTGTGCTGCAAACATATACTTCTTTCCTGACTGAACAGTTTTTTCTCCTGTTGCCACATGATAGATTGCTAATCCTACAGAATTCTTATAAACAGTATCATAAGAAATAGAGTAAAGTTTTAAATAATAAGTTCCGGCTTTGTCTGCCTTAAAATATGTTTCCGCATAAGATGCTCCCTCATCGATGCTCTTAATTGCAATACTTCTGCTCACATTATCGTCACAACTTTTGTTTGTATACACTTCCAAAAATGCATCTCTTTCGATAGAACAGTTTCCTGCATAAATGTAAACCACACCCGGCTTACTAACAACGATTGGAATAATCAATCCATGATCATTCCCGACAATTGTATTGTTCTGAGTCCATTCGTAGAACCTTACAGTCGGCTGCTGTCCATCATAAACATTTTCTTTCACTGTTACTGTCGGTTCCGTCGCTGAAACCAAAGTTGCCATTCCCATTGTCATTACCATCATTGTTGCAGCAATAACAATGCTCTTCATTAAATATTTCATTTTCTTTCTCCTTACTTGTTTTTACATACTCGCTTCCAATGTTTTGCGGATTGCTTTAATGAAATCTTCTGTATTTAATTTTGTCTTGTTTTCCAATGTAGAAATTAAATACAAATCTCCTGTCATTTCACCATTTTCAATGGTATCAATACAAGCCTTTTCCAATTTATCTGCGAACGCCTGTAATTCCGGAAGATTATCCAGTTCTCCACGCTTTCTCAGACCACCGGTCCATGCAAAAATAGTTGCGATTGGGTTTGTTGATGTTTCTTCACCCTTCAAATGCTTGTAATAATGTCTCTGTACTGTACCGTGAGCAGCTTCATACTCATAATATCCCTGTGGGGATGCCAATACAGAAGTCATCATAGAAAGGGAACCAAAAGCTGTAGCAACCATGTCCGACATAACGTCTCCATCATAGTTCTTACATGCCCAGATGTATCCACCTTCTGAACGCATTACTCTGGCTACTGCATCATCAATTAATGTATAGAAATATTCAATACCTGCGGCATCAAATTTTTCTTTGTATTCAGCTTCAAAGATTTCTGCAAAAACATCTTTGAATGTATGGTCATACTTCTTGGAAATTGTATCCTTTGTAGCAAACCAAAGATCCTGTTTTGTATCCAATGCATAGTTGAAACAACTTCTTGCAAAACTTTCAATGGATTCATTTAAGTTATGCATACCCTGAATGATTCCAGGTCCTGCAAAGTTATGAATAACTTCTCTTTCTTCTTCTCCTGCTTCGTTTGTATAAACGAGTTCTGCCTTTCCGGCTGCAGGAATCTTCATTTCAACACCCTTGTAAACATCACCGTATGCATGTCTTGCAATTGTGATTGGCTTTGTCCAGTTCTTTACATATGGTTCAATTCCTTTTACGATGATTGGAGCTCTGAATACTGTTCCGTCTAAGATTGCACGAATAGTACCATTTGGGCTCTTCCACATTTCTTTCAGATTATATTCAGGCATTCTTGCTGCGTTTGGAGTGATTGTCGCACACTTAACAGCAACACCGTATTTCTTTGTAGCTTCTGCTGAATCAAAAGTCACCTGATCATCTGTTTCATTTCTGTGAACCAGTCCTAAGTCATAGTATTCTGTCTTCAAATCAATGAAAGGTAATAAAAGTTCATCTTTAATTAACTTCCAGAGAATTCTGGTCATTTCGTCTCCATCCATTTCAACCAATGGAGTAGTCATTTTAATCTTTTCCATTTTCTGTTGTTCCTCCTTTATTTGCAGATACAAAGATCTTTCATTACACATCAGTCGGGTTGTAGTACCTATCTGATTTTCCTAGTAGATTATATCTGAAAATAAGGATTATATCAATACTGACTTTTCTCCCAGATTCCCAAGGGATTGATAATCCCACCGACTTCTCCTTTTAAGGCAGTTGCCGTTTCTTTAATCCGCTGTTTACATTCATAATTGGACAATCTGAGATTCTCCTGAAGCATTAACGCAATTACACCGGATACGATAGGCGTTGCCATCGACGTTCCTGTCTTGGAGATATAGAACTGCTTCTCTTTCCACCGATTTGAACAACTGACAATCTGATGTGCCGGAGCAAAAATATCGGGCTTTGTGATATTCAGCCCCGGTTTTCCCCGACCGGAATAATGTTTCCGGTAAATCCCGTTTACCACACCACCCATTCCGTCATCGGATGCTCCCACCGTAATAATCGGATCACAACGTCCGGGCACGGAAATGGTATCGAATTCCGGACCGTTATTGCCTGCAGATGCCACAACTACATATCCAAGGTTCCACAATTCTTCCACCGCCTGAAGCAACTGCCAATCTTCTCTTTTTGCCTTGTACGGTGCACCAAAGGACATATTTACAATTCGAATTCCATACCGTATTCCATTGTCGATAACCCATTGAATTCCATTGAGTACCGCATCAGAACTTCCTGTTCCATAGCGATTTAAAATCTTTAAAGATACAATTTTTGCACCGGGAGCAATTCCGCAATACTTTCCACCCGAACGTTTTCCGGTTCCGGCGATAATGCCACTGACATGGGTTCCGTGCCCTAAATCATCATATGCCTCTTTTCTTTGATGAACAAAATCCTGAAAGGCAATAATATTCCCCTCCAAATCCGGATGGTTACTGACACCACTATCCAACACAGCGATGGCAATCCCTTCTCCGGTAAGATTTCTATGATGAAGCCGGTGAATTTCTAACAATTCATTTACTTTATTCATTATTCTAATGTTCTCTCTTATGAAACTCTCTACCTTAATATATGAAAGAACACCGTTGATGTTTTTGATTTCTTTTGTAACACTCCCCCGCTTTTTTGCATAAAATTTAGTGTAATCAAAAAATCAGGAGAACAAAATGAGTGATTTAGCTGCAACAAACTGCGGATGCGGTTGCGACGGAGGAAACAATTGTCTGTTTCTTATTTTAATTTTATTATGCTGCGGAAACGGCAACGGCAACGGAATCGGAGGCATTGGAAACGGAAATGACTGCTGTTCCTTACTTTGGATTATCCTTCTCTTAAACTGCTTCTGTGGCAATGGAAATAACGGAATTTTTGGCAACGGCGGATGTGGTTGCTAAAGCAGGGAATAGTTTCCTTTTTTCATGCATAAAATGAATTAAATCGTTCAATGAGGGATTACAGTCTATGACCGGCGAATCTATGAAACTGACAAAATTCGATTCCCAACTTACCAGTCCTTCCATGGAAATGGCTAAAGCTGTAATTCCTTACATTGAACCGAAAACCGCCAATATGCTGGGGCTCTTTATCAAACTTCAGGAGTTGCAGAATGCGGCTCAGCTAAATTTTTCTTCCTTTTCCCAAGAAAACAATCCGGAGTCTTCATCCGAAAATCTTTTTGCGGATTTAAGGAATTTCCTTGGAGATAACGAAAAGGAACAATTGGATTTTATGATGTCCATGATGGAATTGTTAAAGACCATGAATCCGGAAGATTTGAATTTGGACCAGTATATGAATATATTTCAATAAGGAGAGTATTCTATGAACAATCGATGGATGGATGACCCGGTATTGTCCGGAGTTTCCGATGAAAAACTGGAATTTCTTACGAACGTAATCCAGAATTCCAAAGGAATGAACCCCCAACAAATGCTTACATACTTTATGAAAGAATCCGGTCAGGCTTCTCAAAGAGGAATGATTTTTTCCGATGAAGAAACCGCCGCAATTCTTAAAATACTAACAGCAGACATGTCCCCTTCCGACAAAAAGAAAGTGGAAACCATTCAGAAAATGGTCTCTATGATTTCAAAGAAAATGACACAAAAATAGGGCTGTCCGAAGACAGCCCCAATCTAAATCATATTATTTTGTTAATACCTGCATTTCCCAGATAGAATATCCATATCCAGTAGCACGTCTAACACCCTGCAATTTTACAAACTTTGCATTCACTGCATTGAATGTAATAGTGTCTGTACCACCATCCTGATTTCTTAATTCCTGAACTTTTGTCCAGTTAATTCCGTTTTCTGATACTAAGATATCATAATCTGCACCAAATGCAGTTTCCCAATTAATCACAATCTGGTTGATGTTGTAAACAGCTCCTAAGTCTAAAACCATCCAAGCATCATCTGCGAAGTTTGATGACCAACGGGATGTTACATCACCATCTACTGCATATCTTGCATGAGTTCCATCTCCTTCTGAACCGGACTGAACTGCTTCTGCATTTAATGCAACATTTGTTCCTGAAGGAACAGTTCCGGATGTATTTCCACCCTGGTTTCCACCTTGGTTTCCGCCCTGGTTTCCACCCTGGTTTCCACCGGACTGACTGGCTGTTAATACCTGCATTTCCCAAATAGAATATCCGTATCCGGTTCCACGGGTTACACCCTGCATCTTCACATAGCGTGCATTTACTGTATCAATCGGAATATCATCAATTCCACCATCCTGGTTCGTAAGATTCTTTGCCACAGTCCAATTTTCACCATCTGTAGATGTCATAATCTTGTAATCCTTACCGTAAGCATTTTCCCAAGAGATGATTACATGGTCAATTGAATATACTTCGCCCAAATCAACGCTCATCCAGGCATTATCTACGAAGTTTGATGACCAGCGAGTTCCTGCATCACCATCCACAGCATATCTTGCATTAGTGGATTCTCCTTCAGATGCAGATTGATCTGTTGTTTTATTTAAAGCTACATTTGTTCCTGCGCCGATTTCTCCACCACCGCCACCGATTGTTCCCATACCGGTGTATACTTCCATTTCCCAAAGGGAATATCCGTAACCTGTAGCTCTTTTAACGCCCTGAACTTTAACGTATCTTGCTGTAATTGTATCAAAATCAACGATATCTTCTCCACCGTTAGAATTACGAACTTCTTTCACCTTAGACCAGTTTTCTTCGTCACTGGAGACATATACGTCATAGTCTTTGCCGTATGCATTTTCCCACTTTAAGACAACTTTGTTTACATTATAGTCATTCTGAAGATCTACGTAAATCCATTCATTATCAGTGAAGTTTGATGACCAACGGGATGTTACATCACCGTCTACTGCATTTGTTGCAGCTACATTATTTCCTTCCTGACTGGAAGCAAATGCCGGCTTATCCTTTGCAACGTTTCCGGATGGTTTCGTTCCACCGCCACCAGGGTTTCCACCGCCGCCTGGGTTTCCACCGCCGCCTGGGTTTCCACCGCCGCCTGGGTTTCCGCCGGTATTTCCATCAGATTCAAAGAGGCGAACTTCAAAGAGTGATACGCCGTATCCTGTTAATCTTTCTGTTGAATACAGACGAACATATCTTGCTGTAGTTACCTGGCTGAAGGCAATGGATTCTAAGCCGTTATCTCTCTTGTCATCACCGAATCCCTGACCGCCTTTACCAAGATTCTGTGTAAATACTGTAGTCCAGTTCTGCTTATCATCAGAGGTCTGGATTGTATACTTCTTAGATGCCGCACCTTCCCAGTAAAGCTTAATAGCGCCAATTTCTTTGGACTGCTTTAAGTCAATGGTGAAGTACTGTGGATCAGCCGCTGCTGATTCCCAACGAGTTGCATAATTCTTATCAATCATGTGAGATGCTGCACCGTCGCTGTTGCTTTCTGATGATACATCAATTACTTCTGCGTCTGATAAATCAATTTCCGGATATCCTGTTAAGTCTTCCTTTGTCAAGTCATCAGATGCTGCTACAGGAGGTTTTGTTCCCTGTAAATAAATCTTTGTATAGTTAATGTTAAATCCACCGTCTACAAAGAGGAGTTTTAATTTGTAAGTTCCTTTCTTCAAATGAATAGTTCCGTCTGCTTTCACATTTTTCCATTCATTTGTGGCATTACCAAGTACTGTTGTTAACTGGTAATCGGAATCATTTTCTGTCTTAATACGGATTGCACTGTTCTTATTCTGGTCTGTACACTGAACTCTGTAATCTACTACGTAATCACCTTCCTGAGCAACATTTACAGTGTAAAGTAAAGAATCTCCGTCATCAATCCATCCTACATAACCGCCTTCCTGTTCATTCTGATCAGGTTCGCAGCTAAAGTTTGTATAATAATCTTCTGCTTCTAATACACCGGGTACTTCGCAAACCGGATCAGTGTTTTCAACCGGTGTTGCTTTTACTGTCTTACCGTTTGCATCAACTGTCTTATCCTCATTCTTTGTAGGATCACAGTCAACTGTCATATGTGCAGGAACCTTAACACTACCAAGGTTTCCGTTTGCATTCTTAAAGTGTACTGTAATATCCTGGTCAAATGGGTTCCAAACTTCTGCTGTGTATTTCTTTGCTCCGTTAACTGTCTTTTCAAAGATCTGGAAACTTGTGTAGTCACTTGCCCAGATGGATGTACAGATATCACCCTTTGCACACATATTCTGGATGTACCAGTATGAGTTAAACATTTCATCTGTGGAAAGAACACCATCTACATAATTGCCTTCAGCATTGATATGAGATGTGTATTCATTTGCCCATCTGTTTGCTGCACCGTTTGCATCACTTAATGCCATGAATGGCCAAAGAATATGGAACCATCCTTCAGGGTCTGTTGCTTCTTCACGAACCATCTTAGCCTGATATGCAGCTTCAACCTGTTCATATTCATTCCAGATTCTTGTTACTGTATTCTTACGATAACCCATATATGTGATTGCCGGTGTTACAGGAAGTAAGTGAATACCCATAATACAGCAAGGGTTACCTGAGAAGTATGTACCGTTTGTATAACCAAGTCCCCAAACCATTCCGGTGTAAGGAAGGACATCACAATTTGCGTCACCGTAAACGTCTACGCCGTATCCCGGTGCCCAGTTATGACTATCAAGTGCAGTTCCCTGATCCATATTAAACCAGTACTGTTCAATGGCATCAATTTCTGAGGTGTAACCCCAGATACCTGCATCTCTGTAGGTGTTATTTCCGGTAACAAGTCCCCAAAGGTAAAGTCCTGCCCATGCAAATGTTGCTTCTGATGCAGATTCCTGGTTGTTACCACTGTTGTTGTCACCGTATCCACCTGCCCATGAATGACTTTCATAAACATCAAAGTTTCTCATGTATGGAAGTTTGTCATCATTCTTGTTTGGATTCATACAGTCACGAATCAATACTTCAATCATATCGCCGTAATCTTCCACGAACTGATGGTCATAAGAACCTAAAACAGCTGCAGGGAAGATGAAGTAAGCCCAAAGGAAATGATGGTCTGATAAATTGATTGCCATACCATGGTCACCACCATCACCACTGATTGCGCCCCAGCTTGTATGATAATACATATAATATGGATAATCTTCCGGTCCATCATATGTGAGCCAGTTTTCCATAATCTTTCTTAAGACACTGATTAATTTATCTCTTGTTTCGTATTCTCCCAACTGATCCGCAATTAAGATACCCATTGCAATCGGATGAGATTTTTTACCCTGCCAATAAGGGTCTGCTACCCAGTAAGACTTTAATGCACTGTCTGTGAACTGATCCAGATATGCATACATCCATTCTGTGTTATAGCTGTCAGATTCATCCGGTGTGGTGTACTGTGGAATAACACCGTTAAATCTCTGACTGAATGAGAATTCATTTCCTTCGTGGATTCTTAAATCCCCACGAACAGAAGAATAAACTTTTCCGTTTACATATGATGCATTGGAATATTTCCACTGATGAGGCATCATACACATAATAGTTGAATTTTCAATACCGCTTCCGATTCTCTTCTGATCAACTGTTGCATGATATGTTGTTGTACATGTTGCTGTGCTTTCATTGTAAGAATAATCAGCAACAGTATTTGTAACATAAGAATATGCATGTTTGAACATAAATTCCAACTGTTCTCTTGCCTGTGCATCATTCTTGGATGCTGCATTGGAAACTGTTTCACTCGATAATAATGCGATTGGTTCATCTACACATAATGCACCGATTACAAGGTAATTCTGGTTGCTTCCCAACTGAATCTTTAACTTATTTCCAACACGATATACCTTTGAATTTTCAGGCATATATACACCATAGTAATGGTACTGTTTCTTGTTTCCGTCTCCAGGTGCTTCACTTTCATTTTCTGTTTCTACAGCAAAATGATCGATGGTTACCTGTCCGTTTTCGTCTTCAAGAATTTCATTGCCGTTCTTATCAAAGAACTTCACAATATTGTTTACATTTAATTCAACTGCATTTCTGTCTGTGAAAGTATTGTAAACAAACGGAGAACCTTTTACTAAAGTGGAAAGCATCTTTGGTGTATCATTGTCACTGAATGCAACATTTACAGACCAGTCACCATAGCTGTCCAATTTTGCAGAAGTCTTTCCTGTAATGTTGGAAGCTCCAACGGTAATATCTTTATATTTACTGTCAGCTCCCATACCACCATTTTCAGTTCTTGAATAGAATCCATCTGCATAGTACATTCCAAGTCCTGTCTTTGAATAGCTGTAAGCCATTGGAAGTGCAGGCATTGTATCACTGTACTTTGTATAAATAATGGATGTCCACCAGTCATTGGATGGAATTGCCTTTGTTACATTAGAGGTAATATATTTTGGTTCTCTAGGCTGTAACATATTTGCATCATCAATAACATAGCTTCCCTTTCCTTTATTTACAACGGTCTGTTCAGGAATGTTTGGAATCTGATAAGTTACCATGTCATCACCATTCTGATAATCATAGACCTGAATTTCACGAATGGAATAACCGGAACCACGTCCCATCAAAATTCCCTGTACTCTTACGTAACGAACATTCGTTGCATAGATTTCAATATCTTCATCTTCACCGTTTCCTTCTAACTGTCTGTAAACAGTGGTGAAGTTTTCTCCGTCTTCAGAAACCTGTAAATCCCAAATGTTACCGTATTCTGTCTGCCACTGAACTTTTACACGACCAATGGTGTGCTTTGCACCTAAGTCTACAGTTAAGTTCTGGTTGCAGGCATCAGCCACTTTATCCTGGCTTTCTGATAACCAATAAGATTCATAATCATCATCTACTGCATTGCTTCCTGCTAAAGGATTTGCAGCCCACCAAGGCTGTGAATAAGAAGAAACTGTTACGTTCTTTCCTAAAGCAATGTTCTGTGCAGGTGATACCGGCTGTACACAGTTATTATCGCCAATACCATAAACCTGAATTTCTCTGATTGAAGCACCCCATCCGGATTTCTTATCATCAGAGTATGCCTGTGATTTACTGTAATTGATTAACACTCTGACATATCTTCCGTTCTTCTGTGTTAATCGGTAATTTTCTGCAGCATCGGTAGATAATACATCTTCATAGTAACTATAGTCCACAGTTCCGTCACTACGAAGTACATTCTTTACATCTCCACCGTTGCCGGTTGTTGTTTCATACGCTGTGGTCCAGTTAATTTCATCATCTGACACCAATACCTTGTAAGCCACACCATAGCTGGCGTCGTTCTGCCAGTCAATGACTACCTTACTAATATCTGCTTTTCCTCCCAAGTCCACATCCAGCCACTGATCTGCTTTATTCGCAGCTGCACCCCACTGAGTTCCCAATCTTCCGTCGGTTGCAAAGCTTGCAATGTCGCCACCGTTTGCGGATGACGCATAGGCAGGTCTGTCTGTAGATAACAGCCAAGGCACGGAACGATCTACTGCCTTAACTTCTGTTTGCTGCAACTGGAGACTTCCCATTACCATTGCAGCACTGAGCACTACTGCCATAGAGCTCTTGAGCATTCTTACATGCTTTCTCATATTACTTTCCTCCTTTAATAATTGAAAAAACTACTTGCTAAGTTCTTCATTATTAGAAAAAAGAAACACAATAAATTCCCTTTCCCGTCACAATACTGCAGTTATTGCTATACTAATAATTCTAGGTAGAAAAAACGTTTTCTGCAATAATCCGATAGTTTTTTGTTATTTTTCGCTTCTTTTTTGTGCATTTTGTACATGTTTATTGTAATGTTAACGTTGTAACATTTTTATTTTTTGTACTTTTGAACATCCACTATTTTTTTTGGGTTTCTTTTTTTTATTTGACATTTTTTCAATTTTTTAAAATATAAAAAAAAACATTTTTAGGATTTTGTCCCCAAAATGTTTGCGGTCACATTTCTTAATAAAAAGAAAGAAGGATGACTCACATCCTTCTTTTCCTTAATTTATTTCATTTTTACCGTAAGTTTCATTACAAAATGTAGTGCTTTCGAGGAATTTCTAAGATTTACTGTGATAACATATTTCTTTCCTTTTTTCCACCGCAGCGTTTTCCTTGTGTTCTTTTCTCCCTGAAGTTTCGCTACTGCTTCCTCCACAACCCATCCTTTCTTTAATTTCATTTTTAAAGGAATCTTTTTTTGTTTCAAGCAATCCTTTTTCTTCAGTACAATTGTTTTCTTTTTTCCTGCATTGGTTTTCACGGATTTTTTCCCTAACTTTATGGAGCTGATTGGATTTTTCTTTCCCAACACCGTAGGTTGTCCCGTTTCTTGAAATTGCTCATATTCTGCAGAAGACATACAAATTGCACATGGCGAAATTCGCGGTGTCTCCTTATAAATCAATATTCCGTTTTGGATTTTCAATGTTTGATCATCAAATATAGTTTCCTCTTTAATCTTTTTCTCTAACGCCTTAAAATTTTGAAAATCCTTCAGTTGATATTTATGACTTATAAACCTCAAAGCACAACAGACTCTTTCTTGTGTACGTGTACATAGATACGCACTCTTTTTTATTTTTTTCAGATTCAAGCGATGTTCTGTAAATCGTTCAATGTAGTAATAGAATGTAAATTCTCTGGAATACTCAGGATGGTTAAAATGTGCGATCACGTAACTCTGAGATTCATTGATTGTTTTCATCTCAACAGTTTTCAGCTTCCATCCTGACTTTGTCGAAAATCTTGGCTGTAATTTTTCCATCGGCTCATTGCTGTAAATTGTTTCTTCCCACTGATTCACATTTCGAATCTGAGTCTTTCCCAGAAAAGCCGTATTGATTGGAGAGTTTTCCAACACCGTAATCTCCTTTTTTAATGTCTTCGTGTGACCTTCATCATCGGAAATCTCACAGACAATTGTTGTTTTCCCCGGGTTGATTTCAAAAACAGCCTTCTGTTCCAGCAGACTATATACACTGTGAATGCAACCACCATCAAAATATGTTTTAATTGATTTGAATGTAGCTACATTCTGATTTGTTGAGTTCCATGTAAAATGAAGATGATTATACAATTCATCATGATCTTCCCGAGAAGTAAATAAATCTTCCGCCAGAGAAAACTGTGCATTCTCTTCAAAGGTAAAGAAAACATCCTGTCCATTGATTTCCAGATTTTCTACCAATTCATCAAAACTTTTAGTTTCATTCCTATTTTCCCCTTTGACCCCCTGGGAAAAAATAGACAATGTGATTGTCATAATTAAAATCATACACCATAGTTTTTTCATTTGTTTCATTTCATCCTCCTCTCTTTCTTATACTAATCCCTGAATTTTCAGAAATGTTATTTTTTCATTTATTAAATTTTGTTTAACACTCTCCCTACTGAATTTGCTGCACCCTGAAGCACAAAATCACTTTCTAGGGTGCACTTCCGAACTTACACAAAAAAACAGCTATGGGCATAAGACCGATAGCTGTTTTTGTATCACTATTTCATTACAATATTTACGATTCTTCCAGGAACATAAATTTCTTTGATGATATTTCCGGAAAGCTTGTCACCCAATGCTTCTTTACCCTGAGCAATTGCATCCTCTTTTGAAATATCCTTAGGAATTCCGATGACTGCTTTTGTCTTTCCATTAATCTGTACCGGAATTTCAATAACATCATCTACTGTCTTTGATTCATCATAAGTTGGCCAAGCTTCGAAAGCAATGGTATCATTGTGTCCCATCTTTTCCCAGATTTCTTCACCAACATGTGGGCAAATACAAGAGAACATCTTAATTAATCCTTCAGCATATTCTCTTGGACATTTTCCTTCTTTATATACTTCGTTTACAAAAATCATCATCTGACTGATGGCTGTATTATATCCTAATTCTTCAAAGTCATTAGTAACTTTCTTAACAGTCTGATGATAAACCTTGGTCAGTTTATCGTCATTTTCTTCTACGATATTTGCAGGTTCTGTAAAGAAGGTCCAGACTCTGTTGATAAATCTCTTGGCCCCCTGAACGTTATTGGAATTCCATGGCTTGGAAACTTCCAAAGGTCCCATGAACATTTCATAAAGTCTTAATGTATCTGCACCGAAATCTCTTACAATATCACTTGGATCTACTACGAATTCAGGGAAACGTTTACCCATTTTGATTCCGTTTTCTCCTAAAATCATTCCCTGATGAACCAGCTTTTGGAATGGTTCTTTTACCGGTGAAAGTCCTTCGTCATAAAGGAATCTGTTCCAGATTCTGGAATAAATCAAATGTCCTACGGCGTGTTCCGGTCCACCAACGTATAAGTCTACCGGCAACCAGTGCTTCAACAATTCCTGATTTGCAAATTCTTTGTCATTATCAGGATCAATATATCTCATATAATACCATGAAGATC
>JAEEGL016885238.1_pt1 | contig 43272 bp, 39 predicted proteins | sample 9134231 | NCBI WGS metagenome assembly JAEEGL01 (sample SAMN16246548, study PRJNA631951) | gut metagenome | biome: gut microbiome; feature: rumen; material: fiber-attached | host: Bos | place: Iran: Karaj | collected 2018-10
CAATGAATACCCGCACAATCGAACTGAGCCTGGAGAAGATGGAAATGGTAACCGGCGGCGCCGAAAACTGCATCGATGTGAAAGTTGAAACCCCCGATGAGTTCGAACGGCTGGAGCCGAAAGCGTTCGGAGTCAGAGTCTGACCGGCGCCCCGGAATCACATGAGAAGGAGAGAGCGAACAGTTCTCTTTTTTTCGGTTCAATCACTAAATCTGTGTGATGGTACATTCCGAACATAGCCCTGACGGCTCATAGTTAGTCTTTTTGTGATTACTTGATTTGGTTATTTGGATCGATCGTGCATATTGCTTCGCTGAACTATTGCCTGATGTTGTCGTTGTATGTTAGGATACGAATGCGAATAAATGATGCATAGAAGAAGGCTGAAATATGAAAAAAACGATTGCTGTCATCACTTTGCTTGCTATACTTCTTTCTTCCTGTTTTGCTTTGGCTGAACAGCAGGAGCAGGAAATCATCACCAGTTCGTTTCCGACTAAGTTTTTTCAATATATTGTTCTGGACGACAATACGATTGAGATCGTGAATTATATCGGGAGGGATGACGGGGAAGAGGAAGCGCCGATTATCCCGGATCTGGATGGATATGCTGTTACTGTTATCGGGAAAGGGGCGTTCAGCGGGCATGATAAGATGATCGCCGTTTTGATACCGGAATCAGTAACGCATATCCGGGAAGAAGCATTCTGTAACTGTTCGGCTCTTGAAAGTATTTATCTTTCAGAGAATGTGTCAGTCATTGAAGCCAGGGCTTTTATGAACTGCCGGTCACTGACCAGGGAAAGGCTTCAGGAAGGCCTGGTAAGTATAGGGGAATATGCTTTTAGCGGTTGTGAATCACTGGAAAGTCTGGCGATTCCGGATTCTGTCACATGGATTGGCGAAAATGCTTTTTCGGGATGTGATCTGCTGACAGCTGTTGTCGGCCGTGATTCTTACGCGGAACAATACTGCAAGGATTCCGGTATTCCGTATTATTATCTGGATGAAGATCCCTACTGGTCGATGGATTAGACCGGAGCAGGGGGATTGCGCGCAAACGCAGCCTCAATCATCGCCTCGCTCCCTTGGAGCGGTCGCGATGCTCGTTTCGGCAAGGAATCGCACGCGCACCGCGGAGCCGTAGTCAAGGTTCTCGCGCACCGCACGCGGCTGGACTCGCTCAGAGCGCTTCCGGCTTCGCCGCACAGTTCCGCGGCCTCAATTGTCGCGAAGGCGTTACTTCCGCCTTCGCTCTGTTTCGGCTGACCTCAGCTCTGTCAAAACTTCCGCCACAGGCGGTTGACAGAGCTTTGTCCACAGGGCTGACGCTTCCTTCGCTCCCGGCCGCCGGGCTTCCATTCCAGGAAGTGCGGTGGAGATTGACCGAATCCTGCCCGATAATGTAAATATCATTTACAGATCCGGAGGTGTTTTTATGATTCGTAAGCTCAGTGTTTATCAGCGCGTGGTGATTGCTGCCGTGCTGATTGCCATCGCGGCGTTTTTCCTGCCATACTATATTGCTACGGAAAAATACGTGGCGTCCGAGAATGAAAACTATCAAAAGGCGGGAAAGGTCTCCGGCGAAGAAGCAAAAACCGTCACTTCCGCCGATTTAAGCGATTCTGCATATTCGAAGGGTATATTATACTTTTATCTTATTTACTCGGGGTTAATTCTTCTTTTCGCCCTGCTCCGGAAATCGATCCCGATGATTGTCTGTTCGATTTTTCTTGCATTTTGTCATATATATTTTGGGTTTTTCAAATACAATCCGGAGTATATTCGCCCGGGGATAGCGTTTTACCTGTACAGCCTGATAATGGCGGCTTATCTGTATTGCAGTGTCCGGATGTTCATTGATAAAAGGAAAACGAAATAACATAGGAAGAAGAGTTCATTTATGGAAAGGAAAAGCCTTACCAAACTTCAGATTGCGGCGGTGTCCATCCATTTTGCCGCTGTGGTTCTATGCCTGGCTCTGATCGTGTTTCAGAAGCCAATCAGGCCGATGTTGGCTGAAATTACTCAGGAAGCACTTGATGCCGATACCATTTTCCCCAATGCATGTTAGCGCGAAACGAGTACAGGCGCCGCTCCAAGGCGCCTGTACAACGATTGAGCGAACGTTTCGAATCCCACTGTCAGGTTGCTTCCTTCGTTTCCCGCCGGGCTCACCAAACCCGGAGCCTTTGAAATCAAAGGACTCCGGGTTTTTCTTTGCCCAAATACAGAATGTCCTGAAGTGACCCAGGGTACTTAAAATGACTTTCAATTGATCCAAACGGTAGTCAAAACCCACGATAGGCTGACTACCACCAGACCGTACAAGACTCTTAATCATATCCAAACAGACAAGACCTTCTAATTGCTCCCGGAAACATTCATTTTACATGGAAAGTATCCTCTACGATATTTTTATATCGCAGCTAACCAGCGGATGAACAAAAGGAAATAATTTCAATGCTTATCCGCTGAAAACAATGAGCACAGGAGGATTTTTCCATGAAAACTATCAAGCTTATCCTGAAAGCGGTTTTTCTGGTTTCCCTGGCAATCCAAAGCCTGATATTTTCAATTATTCCAGCCAGCGCAGACGGGATGACCGGAGTGAATACTTCCTGTTTTCCGGAGACCGGCAAACCTGAGACGTATGGTTCCCTGACCATAGATCATTCCCACGCGTCTGATGGCTACATCATCGTGAAAGCACCCAAATCCAGCCGTACTCTGAAGATTGCGATTTCTTTCGACGGCACCGCTAAAATTCACTATAATCTTAACACAGACGGTGACAAAGAAATCCTGCCGCTTCAGTACGGCAGCGGTAAATACACCGTTTCACTGTATCGCCAGATCAGCGGCTCAAAATATCAGAAAGACGGTGAAATCTCCTTCAATGTTAAAATGACGGACAAGCTCGGTTACACGCTGTATCCCAACCAGTGGGTAAATTACACCGCTGAAACTGCTGCTGTGCAGTACGCTGATAAGCTCTGTGCTGATTTGATTGACGAGTATGAAATCACCATGACCGTATACAAGTTCATGGGAAAGAATTTCAGCTACGACTGGTTCAAAGCGGGAGACGTCAAAGCGGGCACGCTGAAAGACATTCTCCCCGACATTGACGGCACCTGGGAAACCGGAACCGGCATCTGCCAGGACCTGGCAGCCGTCATGTGTGCTATGCTCCGTTCGCAGGGCATTCATGCCCGGCTCGTTATTGGCACCTGCGGCAGTACGCCTCACGCGTGGGTTACCGCCTACTACCATGGCGATGACGGCAAGCTGAAAAGCTTGTCTTTAGACCCGACGTACTATTGCACTGTGTCCTCCAAGACCGGTTACAAAGCGGAACGGTACTATTAATCGAAGAATGGCGTTTCATCAGCCGGCGAATCAAGCTCCAAATCCAGTTCATTCGGCGTCATGGATCGCCCCCCATGATTTCCCGGAAGCCAGCACCGTAGCCTGCTTTACGGTCATTTAAATCCCTCCTTTCGACTTTGAAAGGAGAGTTTTATTTGTACGTATTCGCGTGTTCGTACTTGTTTATATACGAGATCAGTGCTATAATTCTCCATTATAAATGAAGGTTTTTGATCGTTTTGCCTCAATAATGATCCCTGAAATCAGCCCGATGGGAACATCCGTCTTACAGACTGATATATGGCAGGGATAAGCTTTCGATGTCAGCCGGGAAGGAATCCGTTCCGGAAGCTGGAAATGAAGATCATTCAACCAGCATGGACAGGAGCCGAACGGCAACGGTATTCCAGCCCACATTAATCCCAAAGAACCAAAAAAAGAGGAGGAGAAACCCATGAAAAAGTTCCTGACATTGATGATTGCCCTGGCCCTGATCCTGACCGGCTCTGCGCTGGCCGAGAACGTACCTGCCCCGCGCTTTGCCGGCACAGAAACCGGACAGACGGAAACGGCGGAGCAGGAAGCGGAAGAAACAGCCGCTCCGGCTGACCCGGCCGATCCGGCGGAGTATGTCGTTCCGAAAGGAAAAATCGCCTACCAGTATATGCTGCAAATGTACGATTACAAAGGCTTTATGATCGGCGACTGGTCTTTCTCAGATACGGTCCAGGCGACTGACGCGGCGGAAAAGTCCGTCCGGATTCCCGCATCAAAGGGAAATCAGATGCTGGACGTGAAATATGTGCTGCGCATTAACTGCAATGTCGCACATAAGCCTCTGAATGAGTTCGAAATTTCCTGCACCATCGTTGACGGAAACGGCAGGGAGTATCCGAGCAGTATGTGGATTGAAAGCTCCGCAAACGCCATTTATGAAGGTGCCATCAATCATAAGACCGTCGATACGAACAATCATGAAAACGCCTACCTGATTCCGATTGACGGGGTGAGTGAACAAATCACCAACAGCCATGTTTCGGATGACCGGTTTATCCTGTTCGACTGCATCGCGGAAATCCCGGAAGAGATTATCGGGACCGAGCTTCCCCTGTATATCGTGATCCACAATATGGGCGAGACGGATTATTATGTACGGATTCAGTGATCCGGCAGACATGAACGGTCTGCTTCCGCCAGCGGCGTTTTCCGCCGCTGGCATTTCTGCATGAAATGAGCGTGGAAAAATGGCTGAACTGAAACTGCCGCAGGCCTGGCAGGACTGGCATATCACGGAGGAAATCGGGGAAGGCGCCTACGGCCGGGTATACCGGGCAGAGAAGGAAAACGGCGGCGTCACGGCGGTCAGCGCCATCAAGGTGATCCAGGTTCCGTCCGAACGGTCGGAGCTTCTTTCCCTGCGCCGCGAATTCCGGTCCGAGGAGGAACTGCGCCGGAACCTGAAGGAAACGGTGGACGGATACGCCAATGAAATCCGGGCCATGTACCGGCTGCAGGGACATACCCACATCGTCTCGATCCAGGACCACCTGGTGGAGGAAAAGGATGACGGGACCGGCTGGCGGATCTATATCCGGATGGAATACCTGCAGCCCTTCAACGATTACGCGGTCACCCATACCTTCTCCCGGGATGAAATCATCCGCCTGGGGATTTCCCTGTGCGAGGCTTTAGGAGCCTGCGCCGGATGCGGCATCCTGCACCGGGATATCAAGCCGGAGAACCTGTTTGTTACGGAAAGCGGCCAGTTCAAGCTGGGAGATTTCGGGATCGCCAAAGCACTGGACCGGACGGTCAGCACCTATTCCGCCAAAGGCACCTTCGGCTACATGTCTCCGGAGGTATTCCGCGGGAAGCCTTATGACAGCCGGGCGGACCTGTATTCCACCGGACTGATCCTGTATAAAATGCTCAACCGCAACCGGGATCCTTTTGTCGATCCGGATAAGCAGATTATCACCCATCAGGACAGGGAAGAAGCGCTGAGCCTCCGCCTGAAAGGGGAAAAACTTCCCGCGCCGGCGGAGGCGGACGACGAACTGGGCCGGATTATCCTGAAGGCTTGCGAATATGATCCCAAAGACCGGTACGCAACGCCGGACGAAATGAAACAGGCCCTGGAAGCGCTTTCCGGGAACCGTTCCGCCGGAACGGAAAAAAAGCCGGCTGCCGGAATTCCAAAGAAGATCCTGATTCCCGGTATCGCGGCGGTCCTGGCGCTGGCGACTGCCTGCGTGATCATCTTCGCCGGCCGGGGAAACAAACCGGACGTTCCACAGGAAACACAGGCAGCGGAGACTGTTTTAGCGGAACGGGTCCAGGACTTCGGCGGCGTCCGGTTTACACTTCCGGAAGGCTTTGTACAAAGCAGCGGGGAAGAGGCCACCTGGGTGACGGAGGATGAGTCTCCGGCAGTCATCGAGTTTACTGTTACCACAGAGGATAAGATTCAGGAGATCGCAAAAGCAAAGAAATCAGGCGGCAGCATTACCCCGGAGCCGGAGTTCCTGACGATCGGCAGGTATCCGGGGGAATACCAGGCGGCGCCTCAGAAGATTACACGGTCCGACGAATCAGGGTCCGACGTATTCTACTATTATATTGCCGCTTCTTTCCGCCCTGAGGGCACAACAAACGTTTACTGCATTTACCTGGGGAAGAACCTCAACAGCATTCAGAAGTACGGGGACGCGTTCCGGCAGATGCTGGAAAGCGCGGAGTGACCCGTCCGGACGAACAATCATTTTACAGATGGCAGGAACGGAAAAAGAACCAATCGGGGAGGAAAAAATGGCTCAGTCGATCTGGAACCTGGACTTTTCCCGGACGGTGCGGGATTTTGACTTTACGCGGAAGGCCATGCAGGGGATCAGCCGCGTGATTACTTCGGAAGATTTTGAAGACATGGACGTGGACGCCATCTTCGATTATCTCCTGAATGAGATGGAAATCGTTGTCTTCAAAGACTATCTGAAGCGGTACATCTATGAAAGAGCCGGGATCAGGGAGCCTTTTTCCAAGGTCCAGGATGACGTGTACCTGGACATCATCCTGGACTCCTTCGAGCAGAACAGGGCGCCGGTTTCACTGACGCCGACAACCGTAAAGCGCCGGGCGATGGTCAAGCGCTGGCTGGACCAGGACAGCGTGAACCGGCAGACGGTTTTTGCGCTGGGATTCGGCCTGCGCATGACGGAAGGGGATGTCAGTGATTTCCTGACGAAAGTCATCAAGGAAACGGATTTCGATGACCTGGATCCCTGGGAATGTGTATACCGATACTGCTATTCGAAAAATCTTCCATATGCGAAGGCTGTTTCCATCATGAACGGAACAGCTGTTTCGGAGGATGCCGACGAAAAAGCAATATCAGAAAAGATCCGGGAGCTGAAAGAAAAAGGCCGCGACGATACACAGGACAGGCGGACGCGCGCTTTCCAGGCTGTTTACCAGGAATGCCGGCAGCTGGTTGCCGGCCTGTACCAGGAAGAAAATGACACGGGTGACGGTTCCAAAGTCTGGAAGCCGGATGATATCGGCCCTTCCGACATAGAGAAAATGCTCTGTGACGGGATTCCGGTGACTGGCAGCGGCAACCGGATGAAAATGAGCAGTTCCCTGCTGAACCGGCAGTTCCGGCAGAAACGCATTACTCGCCAACGGCTGGATTCACTGCTCAAAGGAGAGCTTGAAATCGAACGATATGATCTGATTACCCTGCAGTTTCTGATATCATCCCAGCAGGAAGATGAAGATCCCAGAAAACGCTGTATACTGTTTCTGGACAAAATGAATATGATCCTGACAGGCTGCGGAATGCAGGCGGTATATCCCGCAAACCCATACGAAGCGTTCATCCTGATGTGCCTGCTGACAGAAATGCCGCTGCTGACTTATTACGACGTCTGGGAAAGATCGTACGAAGATGCAGAACAATAAACATCGATGAAATAAATCAAAGCAGCGACGATTGAACTTGCGTTTCGAATCCTGCAAAAAGTGCCTTATATACCGGGGCTTTGTTGACCGAAGGCCGGTTTTGGGGTAAGATGGTATCGAAAATAACAACTTAGAAAAATCATTTTTTTCAGAACAGCTTATCAACTGCCATCATTGTTCACTGATACGTATAGCTTTACAGAGATACAGATTCGCTGTGTCCTATATCATTGAATTCACAGCCTTACGGCTTTGAAAAAAGGAGGAACGAACCCATGATTAAGAAACTGATTTCCCTGATGCTCGTTGCCGTTCTGGCGGCAATGCTCATTCCCACGCTGGCTGCCGCCGATTCCTACTACGGCACCCAGTGGGTCTATACGGATAACGGCAAAACCCTGAACGTGCGCAGCGCCCCTGCCACGGGGGACAACGTTATCGGCCACCTGAAATACGGCGCCGAGGTGACGGTGATCCAGATGCTCGACAACGGGTGGGCCCAAATCCTGTGGGAACAAAATGACAACGGTGAATTCAGTTCGGCTTATGTACAGAGGCGGTTCCTGGTGAATCACCAGCCCACGTCCAAACCCACGCAGTCCACTCAGCCTGCGCAGACCTCTGCTCCCGCCACCGGCAGCACTGCCACCGCAACGGATTACGCGAAGGTGTTCACCTCCATGAACGCGGAATTCAGGAGCGCCAGGAGGGTTGCCACCCCTTATACTGTGGTTGCCCGTCCCTCCCGCGCTTCCGGCTGGGTGAATCTGCGCTGGGCTCCCAGCACCGAGGCAGAACGCATCGCCACCTGCAAGCAGGGGAAAGAACTGACCGTGCTGGCTGAAATGAATAACTGGTACCAGGTACAGGATCCCCAAACCGGTATGATCGGTTTCATCAGCCGCCAGTATGTGACGAAGAAGTAATCCTTTGGGTGAGCTTCCGTTGTTTCAAAATGAAAAATGATAAAGGAGACAGAGAAAAATGAGAAAAATGCTTGCGATCCTGCTGGGCCTGGCCTTGCTGCTGTGCTGTGCCGCCGCCGCTGCGGAAAACGCTGAAAAGACGTACCTGGCTACCGTGGACATGAACGGCGCGTTCCAGCTGCAGTGCGCGCTGCCCGAAGGTTACGAAATCGATGAAATCGAATCCACTGACTCGACCTACGTCGCCCAGTTCATTGCCGACGGCGACCGCCCCCTGCTGGTGCTGTCCATTGCCTACAACGAGCTGTATTCCGACGTGCCGCGGATGAACGACCTGGACGAAGAAGCTTTGGCCATCATCGAAAATACTTTCAGGACGGAAGACAATGTGGATATTTCCTATACGGAAACCGCTTACGGCACCAAACTTATGGTGATCAAGGAAACGGAAGACACCGTAAACTATGTGGACTTCTACTCCGTATACCTGGGTTATGAAGTCGAAATCGTGGTTGCCTCCATGAACGAAACGGGCCTGACGGACGAACAGATCCAGATGGCTGTTGATTTCCTGAGCAACCTGGACTTTGTGGCTCCGGAAACCGATGCCGTTCCCCAGCCCGAAGGCGGCAAAAAGTTTGAGAGAGACTGGGCTATTGCCGGCGGACTGGCTGAAATCTACTATGAAGAAGAAGGCTACAAGATTACGCTGACCAAGATGAACGGCGACGGCACCGGCGCGCTCTGGCAATATTCCTGCTATTATGTAGAGGACACCGATTCCCTACTTTCCGTCTCTTCCAGCCGGACAGACTTCACCGTGGATCCGGATACCGGCGATACGGTATACGGGGATACCGTGTACGAAGGAATCGATGAAGAAGGACAAAACACTGAATTCACCATCGACGCGGATGGCTGCCTGATCTGGAAAGACGGCCATGACGACGCCGGCGCGGGCCTGAAGTTTGCCGATATCGGCCGGTTCGAGGGCGTGTGGCGGAACGAAGCGGAAGAGGTGGAAGCCCAATTCATGTGGAACGGCTTTTCCGATGACGAAATGTTTTATACCGTATATATCACACGCGGAAAGACCGACGGGGATCAGTATACGGTCTTTGTGATGAACGGCGACTATGACCCGGCAACCGGCAAGCTGAGCGCACTGGGCACCTGCACGCTGTTCACCAAAAACGCCTCCGGAGAATATGAATCCAGCGAAGACGGCGAGAATTACGACGCGTTCTTCTCGAAGACGGAAGACGGCAAGGTGCTCTTTGAAACGGCGAACGGCATCGAGCTGGAATACGACATCATGGGACCCCAATCCTGACCGCATATGACAGAGGCTTTGGCCCATTTTCAGCAACAGGCGGCCGCCACGGCGGTATGAAAGAAATATAAAACGGAAGGAAGCATATGATGAAGAGAATTTTGCTCGCCATACTGGCATTGGCCATGCTGACAGGCGTTGCTTTCGCTGAAGAAGGACCTGTATTCGCAACCGTCGGGGACGCATTGGCATCAGAGGAATATACCGGTATCGCCGGCGGGGACAGCGAGCATTTCGTAGTCGTCGTGAAACGGGACGATTCCTATATCCGCCTGGTGGCCGACATGGACGAGAAAGCCAGGGAACTGAACGACGCCACGCTGGCAGCAATGGATGCGGACGCGCAGGTAGCCGCGTTCGATGAATACAGCGCGTATATCGATACGCTGCCCATCGCCTATGAGGAGGTAATCACCGCGCAGCCCAAGCCCCAGGAGGAACTGGATACCCTGGCAGGGAAAACGCTGCTGGAAGTGGAAAAAGCGGGATATGAATCCGGTTCCTCCCATATGGGCGAGAACGACGCGGCCATCTATACCGTATGCTGCGGAATATTCGAATATGACCTGCTGCTGAACGAAACCTATACCGAATACCTGGAGCGCAACGCGAACGGATTTTTCGGCGACCTGACGGTCAAGAGCGCTGCTTTCTCCGGCGTATCCCGCTATGCCGCGGAGTTGCGTTACCACGCGGACGGCACCCGCGATGAGGAAAACGATGCCTGGGCGGAATTTAACGGAATCATGGAACTGATCACCAGCGCGCTGTCGAGCGAAAACCCGGAAGAGGCGATCGATGCGCTGGTTGAAAAGATGCCGGACCGCGCCGAAGAAATCCGGGCGCTCGTGGAAGTCTTCTACGCCATGAGCGGACAGGGTGAAGAATAACAGGACAGATTCAGGCAATCTGATCACTGATAAAAAAGGAGGAATCATCCCATGAAAAAGCAAATCATCGCGTTTCTGACAGCTGTCATCCTGCTGCTGACGGCGCTTCCCGCCGTACTGGCAGAGGAAGAAGAACCGGAAGGAGCTCCCGTGACCGTCGAAGAACTGATGGGACTTGACCCGACCCAGTGGCCCAAGACCATGTTCGTGTACACGGAGAACAAAGGGAAACTGAACGTACGCAGCGAACCTAAATCCGGCAACAACGTCATTGACAAGCTGGAATACGCCACGGAAGTAATCGTGGAGAGCCCGGTGGTCATCAATCCCGAATGGTGCTGTATCCGGAACAGTAAGGGCAAGGACGGCATCGGCTACGTCATGACGCGGTACCTTATAAACGGCAGACCCAGCGACGCTGACAAAGTAGCCAAGGAAAAAGAACGCAAAGCGAACCAGGAAGAACTGGAACGCCAGATCAAGAGCTTCCGTCCCCTGGAAACTCCTCTGATCCTTTCTGTACGTGCCAGCCGCGCTTCCGGCTGGGTCAATTTCCGCACAGGTCCCGGCGTGGCGGCGGAGCGTATCGCCTCCCTGCCGGACGGACGGGAGCTGAAAGCCATCGGTGAAACGGATAAGTGGTATGAGGCCATCGATCCGGAAAGCGGTAAAACCGGCTATGTCAGCAAGAATTATGTGACGGTATTAGGCGTTGTGAAGGAAGAACCCGCCGCCCCCGCCAAGGAGCAGATGGGCAAGCTGAACGTAAACGGTGAATTTACCCTGCAATGCCAGCTGCCCGAAGGGTATTCCATGCAGCTGATCAATACACTGGGCACCAAGATCATCGCTTTTATCACCTCCGAAGATGCGGAGAAACCTATTCTCCAGCTTTCCATCGCCTTTGACGAACTGTACGCGGATGTGGACCGCATGAACGATCTGTCCGATGAAGCGCTCAAGGGACTGGAAGAATCCTTCGCGGAAATGAACGACGTGGAAATCAGCTATAAAGAAACGGCTTACGGCACCAAGCTGCTCATCGCACGGGAAGTAGGCGACGATACGGATTTTGTGGATATCCTTTCTGTGTACAAGGGGTATTCCGTCGAATTCGTCATGACCCCCAATCCCGACGCCCAAAGCCAGGCGCTCACCGACGCGCAGATCCAGATGTGCATTGATTTCCTGAGCGAAGTGGATTTTGTGGAAGCAAAATAACATGGCCTTCGTATGATTGCAGCGCCTCAGGCACTGCAATCATATTATCCCATCTTCACGATTCGATGGGAAAGTGAAAAGCAATATACGTCACCCGCCGGTTCATTCAGTATGGGACCGGCGGTTTTTCTTTTCGCTTCAAGATTCGGTATTATTCAACCGGACGCCGCAGTTGACCGACCGGCGCTTGTTTATTATAATAAAGCCAATTGAAGCAATCATCAGCAGAAGCGCTGTTTATTGATTCGAACAGACAGGGGACAACAGACTTTCCCGTCAGTGAAACAGATCATGAGGAGGCTGTACATCTTGGAAAACCAGTTGTTTCGGCAGAAAAGCCTGAACCGGATTTCTTCCCCGGAGGAGCTTCATGATTATATGCGGGTTACCAGCCCGAAACTGTGGATGATCCTGGGCGCCATCGCGGTGCTCCTGATCGGGTTTATCGTGTACGCGTCCACCGCGACGATGGAAAACACCATGCCGATCAAGGTGGAAGTGTCCGTTTTTGAAATCCCGCCGGAGGACCCGGAAGGGGATAGTACATTCCAGTATTATGTATTCAGCCGCCTTCCCGATGCGATGCTGGATACCGTCAAAACCGGCATGAAGGTGCGGATCGGAAAGGAAGAAGGCGTTATCGGCTGGATTGCGACCCTGGAAGGCGAGAACGCGATTTCCCTGATCATTGACATGGAAAACGACCGTCTTCCCCTCCAGGACGGTATCTACGACGCGGAACTGGTGCTGGAATCCACCACGCCGATCAGTTTCCTGTGGAACTGACAGGATGGAGAAACATATATGCCTGAAAAGAAAGTGAAACAACCCGTCAAAACCGGCACAGCGAAAGTGCCGATGATTATGCAGATGGAAGCGCTGGAATGCGGCGCGGCCTGCCTTGCCATGGTATTGGCCTATTACGGGAAATGGATCCCGCTGGAGCAGGTGCGGCTGGACTGCGGCGTCAGCCGGGACGGGTCCAATATGAAGAACATGTACCTGGCCGCCCAGAACTACGGGCTGGAAGTGCACGGGTACCGCATGGAGATGGAAGGGATCAAAAAATCCGCCAGCTTTCCATGCATCATCCACTGGGGGTTCAACCATTTTGTGGTCCTGGACGGTTTCAGGGGAAACAAGGCTGTCATCAATGATCCCGCAAGGGGTACCGTGCAGGTGCCGATGGAGCAGTTTGACGAGGAGTTCACCGGACTGGTGCTGACCTTCGCGCCGACAGCGTCATTTGTTCCTTCCGGAAAACGCAAAAGTACCCTGTCCTTTGCCCGGAAACGCCTGAAAGGGGCTGCGCCGGCCGTCGCTTTCGTGGTTTTGACGTCGGTCATCTCTTACCTTTTCGGAATCATCAATCCGGTCATGTCCCGGATCTTCTACGACAGGCTGCTGTCCGGGAAAGCACCGGGCTGGCTGCATCCTTTCATCCTGATCATGGCGGGACTGGCGGTTTTCCAGATTGTCAACCTGCTGGCACAGACGGTCTACAGCCTGAAGATCAACGGCAAAATGGCCATCGAAGGCAATGTTTCCTATATGTGGAAGGTGCTCCGCCTGCCTATGGAGTTTTTCTCCCAGCGGATGACAGGGGACATCATGCAGCGCCAGGGTACGAACGCTTCCATTGCGGGTACGCTGGTGAACACGGTTGCACCGATTGCCCTGAACACCGTGATGATGCTTTTTTACCTGGTGGTCATGCTGCGATACAGCGTGCTGATGACGCTGGTCGGCATCGTGTCCCTGGTTATGAATCTGTTCGTGGCCCACTACCTTTCCAATAAGCGGGTAAACGTGACCCGCGTGCAGATGCGTGATGCCGGCAAACTCGCTTCCGCTACGATGGCCGGCATCAGTATGACGGAAACAATCAAATCCTCCGGCGCGGAAGGCGGCTTTTTCCAGAAGTGGAGCGGATGCCAGGCATCGGTCAATACCCAGCAGGTCAAGTTTACCATCCTGAATGCCCGGGTCGGCCTGATCCCCCAGTTTATCAGCACAGCCTGTAATTACCTGGTGCTGTTCATGGGCATATCCCTGGCAATGGACGGCCATTTTACGCTGGGTATGATCACGACCTTCCAGGGCCTGCTCACCTCCTTCATGGGGCCGGCCCAGACACTGATCGGCGCCAGCCAGCTTATCCAGGAAATGCGTACGGATATGGAACGGGTAGAAGACGTGATGGAGTACCCGTCCGATCCCGCCCTGAACTACGGCGCGGACTGCCCGGCCCAGGATTATGCCAAGCTGAAGGGCGACGTGGAACTCCGCCACGTCACCTTCGGATATTCGCGCCTGGGGAATCCGGTGATCAGTGATTTTTCCATGCATATCAGGCCGGGCAGCCGGATCGCCATCGTCGGCATGAGCGGCTGCGGAAAATCAACGGTCAGCAAGCTGATCACCGGCCTTTACCAGCCGTGGGAAGGTGAAATCCTGTTCGACGGGAAGCCCATTTCCACCATTCCGCGGAATGCCTTTACCGGTTCCGTCGCCATGGTGGACCAGGATATCGTGCTGTTTGAAGACACGATTGCCAACAATATCCGGATGTGGGATGAGTCCATCGCCGACTTTGAGGTCATCCTTGCGGCCCGTGACGCGCAGATCCATGACGATATCCTGCAGCGGCCTGGCGGATACCAGGGCAAACTGACCGAGAACGGAAAAGACCTGTCCGGAGGACAGCGCCAACGGCTGGAGATCGCCCGGGTCCTGGCCCAGGATCCTTCGATTATCATCCTGGATGAAGCGACCAGCGCGCTGGACGCCAAGACAGAGTATGAACTGGTCAAAGCGGTCAAAGACCGCGGGATTTCCTGCATTGTTATTGCCCATAGGCTTTCAACCATCCGGGACTGCGATGAAATCATCGTTCTTGAAAAGGGAAAAATCGTGGAACGCGGCACGCACGAGGAACTGTATGCCAGAGGCGGAGCATACACCGAACTCGTGACATCTGAGTAAAGGAGGAGTCTGTATGGGTTGGTTTGACGAGCAGATCCGGCAACGGGAAAAAAGCGACCAGGACATACTGGAAGACTCTTTCTTCCGGATTGCCGGCGTAATTATGGACAAATGGAGCGCGGACCGGCTGGAAGACGAACGCCTGATCGTCCGGGAAGCGCTGGACGAAATCCTGAAATACTACCACTGCAAGCCGGTGGAGATACCGGAGAATATCACGGACGCCGCCGAACAGCTGGAATATGTGCTTCGGCCTACGGGCCTGATGATCCGGGACGTGGAACTGGAGGAAAACTGGCAGAACAACGCGTTCGGACCGATGCTGGGATATCTGAAAGATTCCGGAACGGCCGTGGCGCTGATTCCCGGGAACGTATCCGGATATTACTATACGGAACCGGCGACAGGCCGGAAGATCCGTGTGACCCGGAAGACAGCCGGGATGCTTTCCCGGGACGCCATCTGCTTCTACCAGCCCCTGCCGATGAAAAAGCTGGGCATTCCGGACCTGCTGCTGTACATGAAGAACAGTATTTCCCACAGCGACATGATCCTGATTGCCCTCGCGTCCCTGGCGGTCACACTGGTCGGCATGATTGAACCGCATGTCTATAACCTGATCACCGGCAAGGTCCTGAAAAGCCGGAATATGAACCTGCTGATCGGCATGGGCGTTTTCCTGCTGTCCAGCGCTTTCGCGTCCCAGCTGATCAGCCTGGTGCGCACCCTGCTGATGGAGCGGATCAATACCAAATCTTCGCAGGCCGTACAGGCATCGGTGATGATGCGGATCCTGTCACTGCCCGTGAGTTTTTTCCGCCGGTTTTCTTCCGGCGAACTGGCGAACCGGGCTTCCAGCGTCAATTCCCTGTGCAGCATGATGCTGAACAATATCCTGTCCGCCGGGCTGAGCAGCCTGATGTCCCTGCTTTACATCACACAGATTTTCCGGTTTGCCCCGGCCCTGGTCTGGCCGTCCGTACTTGTAATCCTGGCAACAGTCCTTGTGAGCCTGGCGGCTTCCTTTATCCAGATCGGTATTTCCCGCAAAAAGATGAAACTTTCCGCTGAAGAGAGCGGTATGAGCTATGCCATCCTGAACGGAATCCAGAAGATCAGGCTGTCCGGATCTGAAAAGCGGGTGTTTGCCCGCTGGGGCCGGCTGTACGCCAGGAACGCGAGGCTGGAATACAATCCGCCGGCGTTCGTGAAACTGAACGCCGTCATCACCACCGCCATATCCCTGGCCGGAACGATCGTACTGTATTACCTGGCGGTCAGTACCGGCGTGGCGGAAAGCGAATATTACGCGTTCAACGCCGCTTACGGCCGGGTCATCGGCGCTTTTTCCGCACTGGCCGGGATTGCGATCTCAGTAGCTTCCATCAAGCCGGTCCTGGAAATGGCTGAACCCATCCTGAAGGCCGAACCGGAAGTAACGGCGGAAAAGCAGCCTGTGGATCATATCAGCGGACATATCGAAATGAGCCACGTCACGTTCCGCTATGACGCCGATATGCCGTATGTACTGAATGACCTGAGCCTGAGCATCCGTTCCGGGGAGTATGTCGCCATCGTCGGCCGCACCGGCTGCGGAAAATCAACGCTGGTCCGCCTGCTGCTGGGCTTTGAGAAACCGGAAAGAGGCGCGGTCTTCTATGACCGGCACGACCTGGAAAACCTGGATCCCCGTTCCCTGCGCAAACACATCGGCGTGGTTATCCAGAACGGACAGCTGTTCCAGGGGGATATCTATTCCAATATCACAATCTCCGCGCCGCAGCTGACGCTGGAAGAAGCCTGGGAGGCGGCGGAAACGGCGGGAATCGCGCAGGATATCCGGGAGATGCCCATGGGGATGAATACCATTATTTCCGAAGGCCAGGGCGGTATTTCCGGAGGCCAGAAACAGCGGCTGATGATCGCCCGGGCAATTGCCCCGAAGCCGAAACTCCTGATATTTGACGAAGCGACTTCCGCCCTGGACAACAAAACCCAGAAGCAGGTGTCCGACGCGCTGGACAAGCTGAACTGTACCCGTATCGTGATCGCCCACCGTCTGAGCACCATCCGGAACTGCGACCGGATCCTGGTGATGGAAAACGGCGCGATCATCGAGGAAGGCAAATATGATGAACTGATTGAGAAAGGCGGCTGTTTCGCGGAACTGGTGGAACGGCAGCGGCTGGATACTTTCATGTCATCTCAATAAATTTCTCAGGGTTACTGCCATCCTGCCGGTATCGTGCGTATCAACCGGTGAACGCGGGGAAACGCGCGGGATGACATCAGATGAAAGGAGGCGCTGAGATATGGATAACAAACTGAAACAGCTGTTCGGATATCAGAGGTTTGCGGAAAACCGGGACCTGCAGCAGGTGATCGATTCCGTCCACGCCAAATACGCGACGCGTGAACTGGCGCTTAACGATATGGAAATGATCAATGCCGCCGGCGTGCCCGAACTCCCGGACAAGCGGAAGGACTGGGAGAAAAAATGATGCCGGACATTGAAACGATTTATTTACAGTATTACAGCAAGGTAATGGGGTATATCCATTCAAGGATCCGGAACAGGGCGGACGCGGAGGATATCTGTTCGGACGTGTTCGAGAAAGTACAGCGAAAGCTGCCAGAATTCGATCCCGCGAAGGCTTCCGTCAGCACCTGGATCTTTACGATCACCCGGAATACGGTGATTGACCATTACCGCCGCAGCAAACCGGTCGAAGAGCTGGATGAAAACCTGTCCGATAACGCGGAACTGGATGAAAGCCTGCTGAATAACGAAACCCTCAGTGAACTGGCGGAGGCGTTAAGAGCGCTCCCCGAAGAACTGAGGGATATTATCGTGCTTCGGTATTATGACGGAAAGCCGCTGACCGAGGTCGCGGAGATCATGGGCCTGAGCTACGGCGCAGTCAAGCTCCGGCACCAGAGCGCGCTCGTGAAAATTCGCAAAGCTTTCGGATAAAACACAGTTCCGGAAATATATTTCTTCCCGGCCTCGTTTTCCGCTGACGGTCCTGTACCCGCGCCCGTATAAAAGGGTGTTCCGGAAAAAAAGACCGGAGCGGGCATCTGCAACGGATGAAGAGGGAAGGTATGGGCATGAAAAAACGGTTCAGCATCCTTGTTTTGATATTTATCCTTTGCGCAGCGCTTCAGCCGTGCGTATCCGCGGGCGAGGCCGCCGCTGATTCCCGTGCCCAAAGCAGCTATGTGTTCCGGCCGAAGGTCTGTTCTGTCTACATGAAGGAAGTATACGGTGAAACCATGTGCGAAGCGTGGTATCACCTGGTGGACGCGGTGATGGCCGGCGAAGACACCTTTGCCTGTCCGGATCAGGAGACCTACAACTGGGTCATGGGGCAGTTTCCCCGGCTGTGTTTCCCGGTGCTGACAGAACTGATCGACTATGCGTATAACCGGGGACACTGCGTAAAAAACGGTGTGGCAAGTTTCACCTATCTCGTATCCCGGGAGGAAGCCTCCGCGCGGATCGCTGAATTTGCGGAGCAGGTGGAAAAAATCCTGAACGAAACGCTGAAGGATGATTATTCGGATTTCGAAAAAGCGCTTGCCCTGTATGATTACTTCTACCGGACCTATCAATACGACTGGGATACCTATGAAAAGATGCAGGAAACGTATCTGGACTATACAACGACGCTGCGGCTCTTCCGGACCGGAACAGGCATCTGCGGCGAGATCGCGCCGGCATACTCCTACCTGCTGATGCAGGCAGGCGTTGAAGCGACGGTGATGATCGGGAACAACCACGAATGGAGTTACGTCCGGATCGGCGGCCGTGATTACCACATCGATCCTACCTTTGTGCTCAACAGCGACGAATCGCTGGCCTGGATGATGATGACGGATGAACAGCGGGCAAAAGACGGATTTGAAAAAGGCGGGTACTTCATCGCGTCGAATTATTCCCGGGATCACGCCCATCCCGATTACACCGCGGACGACAGCACATACGCGGCGATCTGGGATTACTGGTTCGGGGAGTTCCTGCCGGGTGAAAACATCCTGCGCTGCCGGCGGTACGGGGAAGGATGGGAAACAGAATATCTCGATTTCGCCTATGATGAATAAGTCCGAATACAGTCCGGGCCTGCAAAGCTGAATTGTCCGCATTCTCCGGGCGAAATATACCGGCATCCACTTTCGGTGGGTGCTTATTTGTTGATAAAAACGATTTCGGATGGTATTATACTATACAGATCGGAAACAGAACGGATCGCGAACAAGAAGAAAACTGACACCCGCCGGATGGAGGATAACATGAGTGTAAAAAAACGAATGCTTCTGCTGCTGATCCTGCCGCTGGTCCTGTATGCGCCAGGCGGAGTACAGGGGGAAACGCATAGCGGGGACTTTTATCCACTGACCCTGTGGGCGGAAGATTCCCCGGTCAGAGCAGATCTGGTCGCGTATGTGGAGGCTGTCACCGACGAAACAGGTGAAGATTACGTTCCTCCGGCGGATCGCATTGCTGTGTTCGATTTTGACGGAACCCTGTACGGGGAACGGTTTCCCACGTATTTTGACACCTGCCTGTTTATTTACAGGGCGCTGCATGATGAAAGCTATACCGCCCCGGAGGATATCCGCGCCTACGCGGAAGCGCTGGAAACGGCGCTCCTGAACAGCGAGCCTGAGCCGGATTCGCCCCGCTCCACGGCACAAATGGCCGCTGAAACCTTCAAAGGTTTTTCGGTGGAAACGTATCAGGCCTATATCCGGGATTTCATGGATATCCCTGCCTGGGGATTTGAAAACATGACGTATGGCGAAGGCTTTTTCCTGCCTATGATCGAGCTGGTCCGGTACCTGGCCGAACATGATTTCAAGGTGTTCATCAGCAGCGGGTCGGAGCGGACAATGGTTCGGATCCTGATCGAAGGAACGCTTGATGAATGGATTCCTCCTGAACGGGTGATCGGCAGCACCTTTTCCCTCACGGCTTCCGGGCAGGGGGACAAGGCGAGCCGAAACTACACGTACCAGCCGGAAGACGAGGTGCTGCTGGAAGGAAACCTGACGGTAAAGAACCAGAAAGCAAACAAGGTTTTTTCCATCGTGGATGAAATCGGAAAAGCGCCCATCCTGGTCTTTGGCAACAGCTCCGGAGACCTTGCCATGGCGCAGTACGCAGTCCAGCACGGCGGCAGGGCGTATATGCTCCTGTGCGACGATACCCGGCGGGACTGGGGCGATGCTGAAACAGCGGCGGCATTTGCGGAAACATGCGCCTCCTATGGTTATGAAACGATTTCCATGCGGGATGATTTCATGACCATATATGGGGAAGAGGTTGTCAAGCCGGAGGAAGAAAGCGTCCTTCCGGCCGCCTGACGCGCTGCAACTTCAAGGATGGACAGGCCCGGGTATACAAAATACGTTATCAAAACAGAAACGGAGGGTATGACTTATGAAAAAACGGATGGCACTGTTCCTGGTACTGGTACTGGCAATTGGTATGGCGATGGCTGCCGCGGAAGAAACGGTCGCTGATTCGGGTGCTGCCTTATCTGATCAGGTTGACGGCCTGCACGTCAATATCCAGCATGAGGAGGACTCGCCTGAGTGGGTTACGAATCTGCCGACCGCGCAGGAGGCCGATCAGCTGTTCATTGTGGCTGCCATAGGGATGGACAAAACCACAGCCTACATCACGATGCACCGGAAGGACGAGAGCGGCGCCTGGAAGCAGATCCTCTCCACGCCCGGCTTTGTCGGCAAGAACGGCCTTTGCCCGGACGATGAACACAGGGAAGGCTGCGCCCAGACGCCGGCCGGTATCTATCATTTCAACAAAGCATTCGGGATTGCCGCAGATCCCGGCTGCGCACTGCCCTATATCCAGGTGGACGAAAATACCTACTGGTCCGGCGATCCCGACCGACAGTATAACGAGATGGTGGATATCCGGGACGTACCGGACCTGGTGATGGATGACAGTGAGCACATTGTCGATTATGAATACCAGTATCAGTACTGCCTCAACATCAGCTTTAACGAGGAAGGCACACCCGGACGAGGTTCCGCCATTTTCCTGCACTGCTTCGGCCCCGCAAAACCCTGGACAGGCGGCTGTGTGGCGGTGCCGGAGTATATCATGAAGCAGATCATGCAGAACGTCCGGGAAGACTGTGTTGTGGTGATCGATACGCTGGAGAACCTGGGCGGCAGCCTCTGACCGGCCGGATGAAAGCGGAGAAAAAGCAAGGCAGAGAACAACAAGCCGATTGATACAGAATAATGAATGGGGAATGAATGATGAAAAGAATCACTGCTATGGCCCTGTATCTCATACTGGCGCTCTCCCTGATTTCAGCCGCGGCGGAAGGAGCGGCTGTTCCCGCAAACAAACCGAAGATCGTTGTCCTTGCTACCGGCGGTACCATTGCCGGCGTGGGTGAGGAGGGAAAGACGGTCGGTTATAAACCCGGCTGCCTGACGGCGGAGGAATTGCTGTCGGCCGTGCCGCAACTGGCCGACGTGGCGGATATTGAGGCAATCCAGGTCTGCAATGTGAATTCGGACGACATGACCGCCGAGGTATGGCTGACGCTGGCCAATACAATCAATGAGATGGCGGCGGACCCGGAAGTGAAGGGCTTTGTCGTCACCCACGGCACGGATACGATGGAGGAAACCGCGTATTTCCTGAACCTGACCGTAAAGACGGACAAGCCGGTGGTGCTGACCGGGTCCATGAGGCCTGCCACGTCTATATCCGCGGATGGTCCCATGAATCTGTATGAATCTGTTTGCGTCGCCGCTTCGGAGGAGGCCGTCGGCCAGGGGGTGCTGATTGTTTTCTCCGATCGGATCTACACCGCGCGTTCGGTTACGAAAATCAGCACCTACAGCGTGATGGCCGTTGCCGCCGGAGAGACGGGCAGTATCGGCGTTGTGCGGGACGGTACGGTCTTCCTGTATGAAAGTCCGTCAAAACGGCATACAACAGGCTCTGAGTTTGACATATCCGGTTTTGAAACGCTGCCGAAGGTTTCCATCCTGTATTTCTCCGTGGATGCCGATCCGGCGCTGCTTGCCTTTGCCGCCGAGCATTCTGACGGCCTGGTGATCGCCGGCGCCGGCGCGGGAGAATTCAGCGAGAAATGGATTGATATTATCAACGGACTGACGATCCCCGTCGTCATTTCCTCCCGGATTGACGACGGCGTAATCACCCGGGACAATCTCCTGTGCAAAACAACGGTGGCCGCGAACAACCTTTCTCCGCAAAAGGCGGCCGTTCTGCTGCGGCTGGCCCTGACGGGCGAGGTGAGCCGGGAGAGGCTGGAGGAACTGTTCCTTGAATACTGATACGATCAGAGATCAGTACAATCGGAGGATAGAGAAAATGAAGAAACTGCTTGCCGTATGGATGGCTGTTTGCTGTTTTACGCTTCTGCTTTCGGGATGGGTGTTTTCTGAAGAAGAAAAAGTGACCAGCCTGCAGCAAGAGGCGGAACAGCAGCTGCAGAAAGAGCTCGGCGCGTTTGAAATCACCGCCAATCAGCGGGAACTGGCGAAGAAAAATGAAGCGGGGTATTCCGTGCTGGACGCAGGACGCGGCAATCCGAACTGGATCAATACCCAGGCGCGTTATGCCTTTACCCGTTTCAGCGATTTTGCCACGCGGGAATGTGAACTGGACATGAGCCAGGGCAGCATGGCCGGTCACGCGCGGCAGGAAGGCATCGGGGAACGGTTTGACGCGGAAATGGATCCGGAAAACGCCACGGACGCATTCCTGATTGCCGGCGTGAACTATTGCGTGGACACGCTGGGACTTGATAAGGATACGCTGCTCAAGGAACTGGCGGACGCTGTTATCGGCGACTACTATCCGTCACCCAGCCGCTGCCTTCCGTATACTGAAATCATCCTGAACGCGTACCTCCAGTCCACGTTATACCACGGCGCAGACCTGGCGGGAGAAACCATGATCTTTCCGACCGAGGGCGGCAGCGCCGCGATGGTCTATATTTTTGAGGCGCTCAGCCACAACCGGCTTCTGAACCCCGGGGACCAGATCGCTATCGCGACGCCGATATTTACGCCGTATATGCAGATTCCGTCCGTTAAAAACTATGGCCTGGTTTCCATTGACGTTTCCAGCACCCAGGAAGAAAACTGGGATATCGCGGAAGCGGAGCTGGCCAAACTGGAAGACCCCTCCGTGAAAGCATTCTTCCTGGTCAACCCCTCCAATCCCGCTTCCCACGCGCTTTCCGAAAAAACACTGGAACGCCTGAAAACGGTGGTGGAAAAGAATCCGGACCTGATCATCCTCACGGATGACGTCTACGGTACTTTCGCGGAGGATTTTCGCACGGTGTACAGCGTCCTTCCGTATAACACCATCCTGGTCTATTCCTTTTCCAAGCTCTACGGCGTGACCGGGTGGCGCGTGGGACTCATCGCCATGAACAAAAACAACGTATGCGACAGGCTGCTTCGTGAACTGCCGCCGGAGGACCGGGCATTCCTGCACGATGAATACTCAATCGTGACCGCAGAACCGGAAAACATGCCGTTCCTGGACCGCGTGGTGGCGGACAGCCGGTCCATCGGTTTATACCATACCAGCGGTTTGAGCACACCCAGCCAGGTTTTCATGGCGATGATGTCCCTCACCCACCTGGTCAACGCGGAGGAAGATCCCTATATCCGCCTTGCGAACGAAACGGTCCGCGCCCGGTATACGGCGCTGATGAACGCCCTGGATCTTCCCGCGGACGACAGTGCGCAGAACGCGCAGTATTATACGCTGGTGGACGTGCTGACCATCGCAGCAAACCGCTATGACGCGGATTTTGCCGACTGGCTCAGAACCAGCCGGACAGAAATTGATTTCCTGAACGATCTGGCCGGAAAGAAAGGCGTCGTCCTGATGTACGGTCCCGGCTTCAGCGCACCGGAAGGAACGGTGCGCATTTCCCTGGCCAACCTGAATGCGGAGGATTATACGGAAATCGCCAGGCGGCTCTTTGAACTGCTGGATGACTATTACGCGGAATATGAAGCAGAGACCATGATGGATGAGGCTGCATAAGGTGAAAGGTTATGAGCTTTGTCCTGTATGCAAAAACAAGGGCGGCGTTTATACCTGATCTGAATAGGAAGGGTTTGTGACCGGATATGAAATACCTGCAGAAACTCGGGAAAGCCATCATGCTGCCGGTGGCCTGCATGCCCCTGTGCGGGATCCTGATGGGGATCGGTTACCTGCTCTGTCCTGCCAGCATGCAGGGCGGAACGCCCTCCGGTGTGATTCCCGCGATCGGCCTGTTTCTTGTACGGGCAGGCGGCGCACTGATCGACCATATCGCGCTGCTGTTCGCAGTCGGCGTCGGCGTCGGAATGGCGCAGGACCGGGACGGCGCGGCGGGGCTGGCCGCCCTCGTTTCGTGGCTGGTCGTTATTACCCTGCTGAACGCCGATTTCCTGCGGAATGTCCTGCCGGGCCTCGTCAGTACCGACGTCAGGGCACAGGCATTTGAGAAGATTGAAAACCCGTTCATCGGTATCCTTGCCGGCCTGATCGGCTCATCCTGCTATAACAGGTTCCGGAATACAAAGCTTCCGGACTGGCTCGCGTTCTTCAGCGGAAAGCGCAGCGCCGTGATCATGGCCGGCTTCGCGTCATTGCTTGTTTCCGGAATCCTGCTGCCGGCCTGGCCGCTGCTGTACGGCGGCCTGGTCGCGGCGGGAAACTGGATCGCGGGGCTCGGGCCTGCCGGCGCGGGGATATACGCGTGCCTGAACCGCCTCCTGATTCCCTTCGGCCTGCATCACGCACTGAACAATGTGTTCTGGTTTGACAGCATCGGACTGGGGGACCTGACCCATTTCTGGGCGGGCCATACGTCCGCGGACGTCTCCTGGTCGCTGGGAATCTATATGTCCGGCTTCTTTCCCTGTATGATGTTCGGCGTTCCCGGCGCGGCGCTGGCAATGCTCCGGTGCGCGAAAACGGAAAAAAGGAAGACGGCGGCGGGCGTACTGATCTCGGCGGCGGTCTGTTCCTTTATCTGCGGCATTACGGAGCCGTTTGAATTCGCTTTCATGTTTGTCGCTCCGGGGCTGTATGTGGTTTATTCCCTGCTGTACGGAGTTTTCAGCTGGGCGGTCGCCCTGTCCGGCTTCAGGGCCGGATTCGCTTTCTCCGCCGGGGCTACGGACCTGCTCTTTTCAGCATCCCTTCCGGCGGCGCAGGACACCTGGCTGATCATTCCTTTCGGCCTGGCGGCATTCGCGATTTTTTACCTGGTGTTCCGGGGCTTGATTACCTGGCGGGACCTGAAGACGCCGGGAAGGGAAGCGGAAGAAACAGTTGCCCGCGCGGAAAAACAGCCGGAACAGGGCGGAACGGACATCCGGAAGGACGGGAACAGGGCGGAGGGCATCCTGAAAGGCCTGGGCGGAAAGGAAAATATCATCTCCCTGGACAACTGTATCACCCGGCTGCGCCTGGAGGTCCGGGACGTGAACGCGATCGACCGGGAACTGCTTCTCGCGTCCGGCGCGAAAGGCGTCATGAAACCCGGCGGGAACAGCGTACAGGTTGTGATCGGCCTGCAGGTGCAGCAGGTGGCGGAAGAGCTGCGGGCGCTGATGGACAGGGAAGCAGGGGTGCATTAACCACAGGGGGATTGACGAGTGTCCGTACGGCGCATATCCGGCACAGCAGGCTGGACATTTATACCGTATAACCATATAATATACCAAAGCATCAAAGAAAGATGCGGGCGTTTCCGGCAGCGGCCGCAGCCATGAAGCCGCGCGGAGTAAGGTAAACTTACTTTTATGGCATCCAGAAGTTCAGAAATCTGCCCATGCCGGGGAAAGACCGGCGCACGGAGAAAACAACGATGGAATCCCGGTTACCGGCAATATGGGGATTTCATTCCAGACAAAGAGCCTGCCATCCGCCCGCCTGGTGTGGCATTGCCCGTTTATCTGCCTGTTTACATCCGCCGACCGGAAAGTGGACGGCAGAGGATACCGGGAGTTCGCGCTGATCCACCTGGACGGAGAAAACTGGCATACAGATGACCAGGTAACCAACGAGACACAGGTTCAGATGACAGACGCGTTCCCGGGATGGGACAGATGGAAGGAACGGCAGAAGAACGGCATCGGCTGCGAGATCACCCTCCGGCGGGAGAATGATTCCGTCATTCTCCGGACAGAAAACCTGGGCATCAGTATTCACAGCAGGATCACGGTCCGCGGTTTTAACGGGGAGATCTTCGCGGCGCTCACGGGCGACCAGTGCACCATCACGGATATTCATATCACAGGATGACAAAGGGTACGGATCCGTTTTGCGGACCGCGATTCCATGATAAGGATACATGGACAGGACAAAACAAAGGGGCCAGGGTTATGAAAACGGAAAAAGGACTGTTGCGTAAGATCATTCGGAAATATTCTGAAACCAGCCTGATCCTGCGGATTCTGATCGGCATGATGATCGGCGCGGGACTGGGCCTCCTGGTCCCGGGCGCGGAATGGCTTTCGATTCCGGGCAACCTGTTTGTCAGCGCCCTGAAGGCGATTGCGCCGGTACTGGTATTCGTACTGGTTATCTCGTCGCTGGCCAACGGCAATAAAGGTTTTGACAGACGGTTCGGCTTTGTTATCGCAGAATACCTGATTTCCACCTTTATTGCCGCAGTGGTGGCGGTGGCTTTCAGCTACCTGTTTCCGGTGACGATGCAACTGAGCCAGGAAGTTGCCGCGGACACGGAAGCCGCGCCTTCGGGTATCGGCGCGGTCCTGCAGAACCTGCTGCTGAGTATATTTGCCAATCCGGTCGCGGCAATCTCCACCGGGAACTATGTATCGATCCTGTTCTGGGCGGTTGTTATCGGGATCCTGATGAACAGAATGGCTGCAGAAGGTACAAAAACGGTTTTTAACGACCTGTCGGCAATCTGTTCCCGGATTGTGAAAGGGATCATCAACCTGGCGCCTTTCGGCATCCTGGGCCTGGTATTCGGAAGCGTTGCCTCCGGCGGGCTGTCGGTCTACGCGGACTACGGGAAACTGATCCTGCTGCTGGTGGGCTCTATGGCAACTGTCGCGCTGATCGTCAATCCGCTGATCGTTTTCCTGATCCTGCGCAGGAATCCTTATCCGCTGGTACTGCGCTGTATCCGGGAAAGCGGCGTCACGGCTTTTTTCACCCGATCTTCCGCGGCGAATATCCCGGTCAATATGGGACTATGCGAACGGCTGGGGCTGGAAAAAGACGTGTATTCCGTTTCCATTCCCCTGGGAGCGACGATCAATATGGACGGGGCGGCGGTGGTGATTACGATCATGACGCTGGCCGCGGTACGGACGCTGGGAATTCCGGTGGATCTGCCATCGGCAATCGTGCTGTCCCTGCTGAGCACTATCGCGGCCTGCGGAACCTCCGGTGTGGCAGGCGGATCGCTGCTTCTGATCCCCATGGCCTGCTCACTATTCGGGATTTCCGCAGATATCGCAATGCAGGTGGTGGGCGTCGGGTTTATCATCAGCGTGATCCAGGATTCCATGGAAACGGCGCTGAACTCCTCCGGCGACGTGATCTTTACAGCCACGGCGGAATACAGGCATTGGCAAAAAACAGGCAAAAGCCTGCCGACCTTCCTGGGCGGAGAGACAAAAGTGGACATCTGATACCGGGAACCCTGAACAGGTGAAGGGGAGAAAAGCATATGAATATCTTTGATATTATCGGCCCGGTGATGATTGGTCCCTCCAGCTCCCATACGGCGGGAGCGGTCCGCCTGGGCCGTGTGGCAAACAAGCTGATCAATGACCGGAAACTGATCCGGGTGGAGATCACGCTGTCCGGATCCTTTGCCCAGACCTATAAGGGCCACGGTACTGACCGGGCACTGCTGGCGGGAATCATGGGATACCACAGCTATTCGCCCGAGATCCGGGACGCGCTGGAGATTGCGAAGGACCGCGGGATCGGCTATACCTTCCTGAAACAGAACATCAAAGGCGCGCATCCGAACACCGCGCTGATCCGCTATTTCACAGAAGACGGCGCGGAAGGGACGATGCAGGGGGCCAGTGTGGGCGGCGGGAATATCCTGGTCAACCGGATCGACGGCATGGACGTGCATTTCACCGGTGACAACAATACGATCATCGTCATGCATCATGACAAGCCGGGCGTCATCGCCGCGGTCACACATGTCATGCACTGGCAGTACGCCGACCTGAACATTTCCAGCTTCTTCCTGTCCCGGGAATCCAAGGGAGGCAATTCCATCATGACCATCGAGGTGGACAGCCTGCCGCCGGAGGACCTGATGCAGAAGATCCGGGAAATCGAACATGTGACCAACGCGATCCTGGTCAGGCGGCTGTAACCGGAAGGAGAAGGAAAGATGCTGAAATATGAGTCTGTCAGCGAACTGGTACAGGCCGCAGAAGCACGCGGGAGCAGGATCTCCGAAATAGTGCTGGAAGACCAGGCTGAAGCGATGGAAGTGAATCCGCTGGAACTGTATGAAAAAATGGAGATCGACCTGCATGTGATGTATGAATCCGCGAAGGCCGGCGCTGAGGAAGGACAGCGGTCCATGTCCGGCCTTACCGGCGGAGAAGGCTTCCGGATGACGAAATATGTCCGGGAGAAGAACGGCGGCCTGTGCGGTCCTTTCCTGGGAAAAGCGATGGCGAAAGCCCTGGCCGTGGCGGGATGCAACGCGTCCATGGGACGGATCGTCGCGGCTCCGACAGCCGGCAGCTGTGGGATCCTGCCGGGATGTATCCTGACCTTGCTGCAGGAAGCCGTTGTGGCGGAAAAGGATGCTGTCATGGCAATGTTTACGGCCGGCGCTTTCGGGATGGTGATCGCAAACCGTGCCAGCATCGCAGGCGCCCAGGGAGGCTGCCAGGCTGAATGCGGAAGCGCCGCGGCGATGGCGGCGGCGGCATTGACGGAACTGATGGGAGGAACGCCCGCACAATGCGCTGACGCCTGCGCGATCGCCATTTCCAACCAGATGGGCCTGGTCTGTGATCCGGTGGCCGGCCTGGTGGAGATTCCCTGCATCAAACGGAACGTATCCGGCCTGATGATCGCGTTCTCCAGCGCGGATCTGGCGCTGGCGGGTATTGAGGCGAAGATTCCGGCAGACGAATGCCTGGACGCGATGAGGGAGGTCGGGGACGCGCTGCCGGCATCCTTGAAGGAAACGGCAGGCGGGGGATTGGCTGCTACGCCTACCGGACGAAAGCTGCAAAAACAGATCTTCGGTTCATAATGGAATTGCGGTGAAAACTGTTACGATTTCGGAACCCGGGGATATATCCGGGAGGAGATTAGGTGTTTATGAAGATTTTTCAGAAATTCAATCGGTATATGAGCGCACCCATTGACGCAGGCATCCAGAAAGAAATAGACGGGCAGAGCCTCAGAAGCATCCGTATTGTTTCCCTGCTTGTGTTCCTGTTTGAAGTCGCAACATTGATCCTTTTTTTCATATCCAACATCCGTGGATTGAATCACGATAACATGATCAGCCTGATCAGCGTCTGCTATTGCATTATCCTTTGTACCGCGGCATATTTCCTGTCGAATAAAATGCTTCAAAGCAAAGACCTGCATCACAGCTGGTTTTTCATTTTCAAAATCTCGTTCTTTGTCCTGTTTACCGTATGGGCGATCTTTGTTGATTACCGCCATTACAAGCTTGATGACCAGATGCTGACGTTTTTTGCCGTGAATCTGATTATGTCCTGCTTTATCATTTTCAGGCCGTGGATCGGAGTCGCCCTGATGGGCGGTTCCTTCGCGGGACTATATGCGGCCCTGTATTCCGTGGACAAAGCCGCGGGAATCCAGCCCCTGAATTTTCTTGTCCTTGCGCTTGCTTCTATTGCATGTAATACGGTTCGATGCCACGGGCAAATCAATGTTGCTTCCAAAGCAATCCGATTAAACGAAACAATTGAAAAATTGAAAACCGCAAGCCGCCGCGACGGCCTGACCGGACTCCTGAACCGGCTCGCGCTTGAAGACGACGCTTCAAAAACAGATGGCCGGCATATGACTGCCTATATGATCGATATCAATTACTTCAAGGAGATCAATGACCAGTACGGCCACGCGGCAGGCGATACGATCCTGAGGGAAGTCAGCGAAGCACTGCTGCACCTGTATCCCGGAGCGCATTATTACCGGTATGGCGGTGATGAATTCCTGGTTCTGTCATACAAGACGCCAAAAGAGAATTACGGCGCGGATATGTATGATTTCAGGCAGGAGAAATACGGAATCACGGTCGATCTTTCCATCGGCAACGCGCAGGCCAGCCCGGCAAACTATCAGGAATTATTTGATCTCATAGCCAGGGCGGACAAAGCGCTGTATATAACCAAAAAACGCACGCATTCCGCCGAACATGGCGGACATGACCGGCGGAAGTCCATGACATGATGTGATCACAGTCCGGCGGAATTCATCGGCAAAAATCATGAATGCTGAAGAAGAGGAGAATTGATATGCAGTATAAGCAATTCGGAAACACCTACATGGTCCGGATCGATCTGGGCGAGGACATTGTCGACAGCCTGAAAAAGCTGTGTGAAAATGAGAATATCCGCCTGGGCCGGGTGGAAGCGATCGGGGCGACAGACCATGCCGTAATCGGAGTGTATGACCTGGCGAAAAAAGAGTACTATCCGGAACAGACGGATGAATTTATGGAGATTGCAAGCCTGAACGGGAACATTACCGCGATGGACGGGAAACCGTATATTCATCTCCATGCTGTGCTGGCGGACCAGCGCCATGTGATCCATGGCGGCCATGTGCTTGAAATGCGGGTCGGGGCGACCTGCGAAATGTTTGTTACCGTTCTGGACGGGGAAGTAAAGCGTCAAAAAGATGAAGGGCTCGGAATTAATCTCTGGTCGTTTTGAGAATGACGGTGACTATTGCTGACAATGCATGGCCCGGAAACCGGAATCCATGAGGAGAACAGGAACAGGAAGTAAAGGGAAATATGCCGGATCAAAACATTACGAAGGAAAACAAGCTGGAAAAGGTATTCCTGAGCGAACGTTTTATGGCAGCCGCCTGTATTTTTATGGCGGCTGCCGGGGTTGTTTCGCTTGCTTTTTGCATCAGGGAGCAGGATGCTTTTGAGGTTTTCGCCCTGCTGATCAAACTGGTGACGGCAGTCACCATGTACTTTGCTTTCCGATCCTTTAAGTGGGACGCGGCCAAAGGCCTCATGGGCGGGGTGTTGTTCTGCCTGATGTACCAGGACGCGCATCTCGCGCTTGCAAAACTCTGGTCCGAACAGAACTTTGACGCCTATCTGGCTTCCGGTGTGCAGGGAAGCCTTTTCCTGGCCGGGGCAGGTATGAACCTCCTGATGACCGTCATCATCACAGCAAATCATTTCTTTATCAATTATTCCACACACGGCAATCCGAAAAATGTGATCCTGAACCGTATTGCCCTGGTTTTCAAACTGGCTGTCTGTATTCTCCTGATTGTTACCAACAGCCTGCTGGGTTTTTCTTCCGCCCTGCGCTGGACTCATTCCGTCCAGTATCTGATGGATATCGCGCTGCTGGTGCTGGTCGCCTGCCTGGAAGCACAGTTTGATTCTTTCAACGCGCTTCGCCAGGAACTGAAAAAACTGAAGCGGGAAAGGAAGGCGGAAAAATGACCATTCGGCAGCGTATCTCCGGTATCTGGCTGATATCCATGAGCCTGCTTGCCCTGTTTGCCTTCACCTGCTATTTTGTCGCGCAGATGTGGCTGAGCATACTCCGGACGGCTTATATCACACTGGTGATCCTGCAGCTTCTGGCACTGACGATTTATCTGTGGGGCCCGGAAAAACTGAAGCACAGATGGCAGAAAATCCTGTACCGGCTTTTATATGCCTCTTCCTTTTTTGTGATCCCGGCTTTTCTGTTTATCTTTATGGGCCTTGTTTCCCAGTACCACGTCCGGATTCCGGACAGTATTCCCGCGGCGTCCGTGCCGACGGAAGAAATCCTGCCCGTGGAAAACCAGACGATGGTTTACGATACCGGCACCGTTTATATCATCTTCCCGGAGTATTCCGATGTGACTCTTGTGTGTAAAACACGTCCGTCCAAATCAGACGAATCCATCACCTGGTGCAGCGGCGCGGCATTCCAGCACGATATCAGCCTTGGCTTCTCCCATGGGAATATCGACGGGGACCATGCCGTGGAAGGTGTTTTTTATGAAAGCCCGTATAACAAGGACAGTTTCGCGGCTTTTACTTTTGCAGACGGCCGTTATGCCTTTGAATTCGACGATCCATCCGGAGCGATCAGGGAAGCCGCGGAAAAAGGCGGAAGCGGATTCATGCAGTTCGGACTGATCCGCGACGGAGAAACCGTCATGGGAATCAACCGCCCCCGGGTCCGCTGTTACCGGACGCTGGCCGAACTGAACGGACATCTTTGCATTATTGATTCCGTACGAATGATACAGTTTGACGATTTTATGGAAGAATTGCGGCGCCTTGGCGTAACCAATGCCCTGTATATGGATATGGGCGCCGGGTGGAATTATTCCTGGTACAGGAACGCGGCCGAAAAGGTTGTTACGCTCTTCGGACTGCCGGTTCCATGGGCCCACAATTGGGTCGTTTTCCGGAAATAACTGATAACAGACAGGCGCGTGGCCTCAGGCATCAGTAGGCGCCCGGAATATCGCTGTCTTCTTCGTTGGTTTCCGCCCACGCTTGCGGAAGGACTTTGGCCAGCATTTCCAGGAATTCATCCACTTCTTCCTCAGTATTGTAAATACCGAAGCTTACCCGGATCATGCCCGGTGTTTTGGCGTCGTCGCAGCCGATAAAGGATTCCAGTTCTTCTTCAGGTATTCCCATCAGCCGCCAAACATAGGGATGGGCACAGAACGCGCCCCTGCGTGTGGCCGCGCCGGCTTCCGCCAGGTCCCAGGCAAGGATCTGCGTATTGACGTCTGTGAAATTGAAGGTCACAACGCCCACGCGGTCCGAAATGTCTTCCGTATCACCATAGATGATGACGTTGTCAAACTTCTGCAGCCCGTCCATCAGACGGCGGACCAGCAACTGTTCATGCGCCTCGATGCTGTCGAACCCGATTCCTTCCAGGACTTCGATGGCTTTGCCCAGGCCGACAACGCCGGGATAGTTCGGAGAACCGGCTTCATAGGTTTCGGGAGCGGTTTTCCAGGCCACCCAATCATCCGCCACGATATTAATCATTCCTCCGCCGTAGAACGTGGGCCGATGATCCTCCAGATCGGCGATCAGGCCGACCACCGCGCCGCCGCCGTAGGGGGAATACATCTTATGGGCGGAGAACACGAAATAATCGATTGTCTCTTCCCGCGTCGCACCTTTCATGGAGAACGCGCGATGGGCAACGATCTGGGCTCCGTCCACAACGATTTGCGCTCCGTGCTCGTGCGCCATCTTCGCAATCCGGTGCACGTCCGTTACATAGCCCGTAACATTGGAAGCCGCGGTGACGCAGACAAGCTTTACGTTGTTTTCCTCCAGCAGGCGTTCAATATCGTCATAGATCACGCGGCCCTGCTCATCCACCTCCGCGTAAATGACTTTGCACCGTTCCCGCCAGCACAAATCATTCGCGTGATGCTCCATACGCGTGCACAGTACCACGTCGTCGCCGCTGGTAATCAGCGCGGAAGCCAGTTTGTTCAACCCGTCAGTGGTGTTGTTCACATAGAACATCAGATGGATGTCGGGATCGGCTCCTACGAATTCCATAACCTTATCGCGTGTTGCAGAGTACAGTTCCGTGGAGTAATTGGACTTCAGGGAATAACCGCGCCCGATGGAACCGTACTTCGCGAGTTTCGCGTTGACTTCATCCATAACGGGCTGAAGCGCGGGGGTGGTTGCCGCGTTATCGAAGTTGATAATGGGGCGGGATGTCCCATCCGCCAGCTCCATCGGCTCATCCAGACCGACGATGTAGTCCCGGACGTTTTCCAGCGTAATGGCTGTTTCCGCTACGGCGGTGCAGGAAATCACCGCAAGGACAAGAATCAGGAAAACGGCAACTGCTTTCTTCATGGCGTTCGTTCCTTTCTTTTTTCCGGCGCAGGATTTGTCAGATACATATATTTATTTTACAGTATAATGTCCAAAGATAACAGCCCTCTTTTTCGATTTCAGCAAAAAAGTTTGTTTTCTTTTTTGGCTGAGGGGTGATTTGTCTTGTAAATGACGACTGAATTATGTATACTAGCAAATCAAGAAGGTGGTAAAAATATGCGTAAGTTTTCCAGGACAGCCGCGTTTATCCTGATCATCTGCTTTATCTGTTCTTCTGTCGGAACGGGATTCACGGAGGCAGGGCCAGTTGCAGCCTCCCGGACCTGCCGGGACATCATTGAGGAAATGGCGGTTTATTACGGCTCCTATGGCGGCGAAGCCGATCCCCGGATTGACGCGCTGCTTCAGGAACTTGAATCCCTTGACCCGGCACAGGCAGCCAGGTGGACGCGCATCATGAACCTGTGGCGATCGGTGCAGGCAGAGCTTGCGGTTACGCCGGATATACTGCCCGACGGCCTCCCGGAAACGGATGAGCTTTGCCTGGTTGTGCTGGGTTTTCAGCTGAATCCTGACGGCAGTATGCGGGAAGAACTGGTGGAGCGGCTACGCGTAGCGCTTGCCTGTGCTGAAAAATATCCCAACGCGTGGATCGTCTGCACCGGCGGAGGCACCGCGACGGAAGACCCCATGGCGACAGAAGCCGGCCGGATGGCGGAGTGGCTTATCGACAACGGTATTGCGCCGGAGCGGGTAATCATCGAGAATCAATCGCTGACCACTGCCCAGAACGCGATCTATACTTTTGATATCCTGGAAAAACAGTATCCCCAGGTCAGCCAGCTGGCAATCATCTCCAGCGATTACCATATTGCCACGGGTACGCTGCTTTTCGGCGCGGAAGCAATCCTGCGGGCGGAGGATGAAGAGCATGAGCATATCCGTATCACCGCAAACGCCGCATGGCAGGCGCCATCCGGCACACTTTCCACGATGTTCCAGGCAGGCGCTTTGATTGAGCTTTCCGGCGACGTTCAAACAGCCTTCGATATCTATTATGAAACCTATGACATCCATGAGCTTCCGGCCCTGGACACGAATCCGGAGCCGCGGGCGCTGGAACGGATCCGCGAGGCGGGAGTGCTCCGGGTCGGAACTGCCGGAGACTACAAGCCCATGTCTTTCCTGGATCCGGAAACCGGAACCTACTGGGGTTTTGACACGGAGCTTGCGGAAGACCTGGCAGCCGCCCTGGGGGTCAGGATCGAGTATGTTCCGACTTCCTGGCCGACGCTGATGGAGGATACGCTGGCGGGTAAATTTGACCTGGCCATCTGCGGGATCACCGTTACAGACGCCCGGAAAGAACAGGCCCTGATGTCCGACGGATATCTCCGGAACGGGAAAACGGTCCTGTGCCGGGCGGAGGACGCGGATCGGTATACATCCCTGGAAGCCATCAACCGGCCGGAAGTTCGGGTCATGGAGAATCCCGGGGGATTGAACGAGAAGTTCGCGCGGGAAAACCTGCCGGATGCCACCCTGGTCATTCACGACGTCAATCAGGAAATTCCCGGACTTGTTGCGTCGGGGGAAGCGGACGTCATGATCACGGAAGTCATGGAAGCCGGGTATTATGTGGGACAGGACAGCCGCCTTGCCGCGCCGACGATCTATGAGCCTTTTACGAACGGACAGCTGGGTGTGCTGATGCCGAATGGGTCCGAGGACCTGCTGGCATATGTAAACGGATTCCTGGAAGAAGAAAGAGCAAACGGCAGGCTGAACGAACTGGCGGAGAAATACATCTATCGCTATATCGTGCCGGAAGAAGAACAGCTGCCCGCAGCATAACAGTTTCCGGCGGCTCATATGCCCGGATGACGCAATGTAAAGATGTTATCCTCCGAATCATACGAGACAAAAGGAGCGCTGTATATGGATATTGATTATCTTCTGTCACTGCAGTATTTCCGCAACGGGATCAACGATGCCCTGACGCCGTTTATGGAAATGATTTCCCTGTTTGCGGTGACATACCTGGTCATTGTGCCGGCGATGATCTACTGGTGTGTGGACAAGCGGGTCGGGCTGTTCACCATCGGCTCATACGCGGCCAGTGTGACGGTGAACGCCATGATCAAGCTCAGCTGCTGCATCTACCGCCCATGGATCCGGGATGCGCGCGTAATGCCTGCCGGCGACGCAATCACGACGGCGACCGGATACTCTTTCCCCAGCGGGCATACCATGACGGCTGTGCCGATTTACGGAGGCCTGGCGGTCAGCACGTGGAAAAAGATGCGCTGGGCATCCGTCCTGTGCCTGATCTGCCTGGCGCTGACCGCTTTCTCACGGAATTATCTCGGCGTTCATACGCCCCAGGACGTGCTGGTCGGTATTCTTACCGGTTCCCTGGTACTGTGGGGGATGTATATCCTGTTCCGCTGGCTGGATCAGCATCCCGAAAAGGAAAACTGGTTTCTGCTCGGCGGCGTCATATTCTGTATCGGCGCGCTTGCCTATTTCTCCCTGAAACAATATCCCATGGATTATGTCGACGGGAAACTGCTGGTCGATCCGCAGAAGATGATGAAGGACGGATTCGGAGACACCGGAAAACTGCTCGCCTTCTGTATCGGCCGGTTTATTGAAAAGAAATGGATCAACTTCAGGCCGAAATTTACCCGGCGCAACCTGGCCGCCGGCGCCGCAGGCGCCGTGCTGCTGTTCTTCCTGATTGAATCGATCGGAAATCCGCTGAAGGAACTGCTGGGACTCCAGTGGGGCGCGATGGTCCAGAACATGATCCTGTTCCTGTATATCATGTGCGTCTGGCCGCTGGTCATGAAAAAATGCGCTTTGCACGATGAAAAACCGGAATGAGAAGAAACGGACGCGAAACATTAAAACCGGCACAGACTGTGCCGGTTTTAATGCGCCTTTCCGCAGGACAATACAGTGATTATGCCAGCTTTTTGATGATGGTCATTTCCACATTGCGCCCGCGAATGCTGACTTTCACATCATCCGCCAGTTTCGCGACGACGGACCGTTCAAGTTCATCCCATGCTTCCTGGCTGTCTCTCTGATCCAATTCACGATGCTGGCGCAGCTGATCCCTGTAATCCTCCATAGACCAGGTATAGAGTTCAAACATCTGCGGAGCGCCGCCTACAACGCTTGACGAAAACATGGGTACCCCGGGGGAGGGTTCAAAGAAGGAACGGATTTTCCCCATGAATCCGCGGGTGGCTTCGTTCTTTCCGCTGGAAGACGCGGCAAGCAGCTGACTGCGTATCTTTTCATCCACCAACGTCCTGACAAGCAGATGCAGTTCATATACGCCGTCCGTATCCTCAATCCAGAATTCACCGTTTACATTTCCGGTAATCGCGCGCATCATTGCGAGGACTTCTTCGGTCAGCAGCCTTAAGGTCAAGGCGTCTTTAGGAGACAGTTCCTTGTACGCGCTGATCTTATCAATCTGCGCAAGCGCCGCTTCCATATTGTTCCCTTCGCTGGAGATCGTGATGACGTCTGTTTTCATACCGCTATCTCCTCATTCAATCGTCAGGATATCCGCAAAACCGGTCACCTCAAAAACTTCCGATACGATTTCGTTTACGTTCGTCACCTTCATCCCGCCCTTTGCGCTCATCGCCTTATGGGCAGAAAGCAGGACACGCAGGCCGGCGGAAGAAATATACTCAAGCTTGCCGAAGTCCAGCGTCAGGCTTTCAGCGCTGTCCATGGACGCGTTCAGTTCCGCCTCGAGCTCCGGAGCGGTCATGGTATCCAGCCGCCCCTCCAGGGAGATTTCCAGATTCGTTCCGTTCACATTCCTGGTAATAGTCATCGTCTGATACTCCTTATTCAATGAATATATACTTCTTTCTTTTGAAGCCGTTTTCATGTTACTCCAATGTCATGGCTATGTCAACTTTTATATGCTTCCAAATATATGGATCAGTCATTTTCCAGATTATCGTTTTCCCATACGGGTCATTCTTACAGGACTGCCCCTGCTTTTTGTCGAATCATAGCAATATGATTCCGGCGAACGGAGGAAACGGAAGGTACAAAGACCGGCGCGGGCAATTGCTGAAAAGGAAGGATAACTGACGTGAAGATAAGACGGTACCGGATATGCCTGCTGGCCTTGCTGATCCTGATGACAGCCTGCCTGACGGGATGCGGCGGGACTTCCGGCAAGGGCCGGGTATACTGGCTGAATTTTAAAACAGAGATAGACGGTACGCTGCAGAAGCTGGCGAAACGCTATACCGCGGAGACCGGCGTGGACGTGAAGGTGATTACGGCGGCGTCGGGTACGTATGTCCAGACGCTGATTGCCGAAATGGATAAAAGCGCTCCGCCTACGCTGTATGTGATTTCCAGCCCTTCTGACGTGGAAGTATGGGGGAAATATGCCGCTGACCTGACGGATACCGCCATCGCCGGGGAACTGAATACAGACGCCTACAACCTTTACAGCAGCGACGGACGCCTGGTTGCGGTCGGATACTGTTACGAATGTTACGGGATCATCGTCAATCCGGCGCTGGTGGAAGCGGCCGGCCATCACATGGAAGAACTGGTCAATTTTGACGGGCTGAAAACAGTGGCGGAGGATATCCACCGGCGATCCGGGGAACTGGGGTTTGACGCCTTTACTTCTTCGGACATGGACGGAAGTTCTTCCTGGCGGTTCACAGGGCATATGGCCAATCTGGAATATGTATATGAGGAACGGAAAGCCGGTATGACATGGAAGGAGTGTCCGCCGGAGATTACCGGGGAGTTTCTGGACCTGTACCGCAACCTGTTTGACCTGTGCATCTTCAATTCAACAGCGGAACCGTTTACGCTCGCGACCGGCGGCCACGACGCCCGCCAGGAATTTATTTCCGGCCGCGCGGCTTTTTATATCAACGGCTCCTGGGAGTACAGCGCTGTTGCGGAGGCCGTGCCGGACGCTGTGATGATTCCGTATTACTGCGGCGCGGAAGGGGAAGAAAAAGCCGGTCTGAACTGCGGCACCCAGAACTACTGGGCGGTCAATTCCTGCGCGAGCGAGGCGGACCGGCAGGCGACCCTGGATTTTATGGCGTGGCTGGTTACGGATCCGGACGCGTCCTCCGCACTGGTACGGGAACTGGGCGTCATGCCGTTCCGGCAGGTTCCGGCTTCGCAGAACGGATTTCTCCGGAACGCGGAGGAGTATTCGGCCCGCGGATATTATGTGATGGACTGGGCAACCAACTTCCAGCCGAATCCGGACCAGTACCGGGCAGGGCTGGTTTCCGCCCTGAACCGGTATTGCGCAGACCCGTCTGAGGAGAACTGGGCTTCCTTCCGATCCGCTTTTGTGGACGGATGGGCAGCCCAGTACGCGGCGTCCCGGACGCAGGAATAACAGGAGGAACGATATGAAGCAAAAACGCCTCAATCCCATACGCCAGTGGGCATGGCTGTTTCTGGGGCCGATGCTGGCCTGTTTCGCCGTCGGTTTTATCTGGCCTTTTATCCAGGGCGTCCGGCTTTCCTTCTGCAAATTCCTGCTTGTCCGGGACGCGGAATGGATCGGCGGAGCCAACTATGCCGCCGCGCTTCGGGATCCTTCCTTCCTGCACGCGTTCGGATTTACCGCGGGCTTTGCCCTTGTCAGCATGGTGCTGGTTAACGTGCTGGCTTTCGCGGCGGCCAATGCCCTGACGCACAAAATCCGCGGCCAGAACCTGTTCCGCGCGGTGTTCTTCATGCCGAACCTGATCGGCGGTATCGTACTGGGACACCTGTGGTCCATGATTTTCGACGGAATCCTGGCGCAATTCGGCACTTCAATCCTGCTCAATCCGAACCTGGGCTTCTGGGGCCTGATCATCGTCCTGCTGTGGCAGCAGGTCGGATACCTGATGATTATCTATATCGCCGGGATTCAGGCTGTGCCGGCCGATATGCTGGAGGCGGCCAGAATTGACGGCGCGAACGGCAGGCAGACGCTCTTCCGGGTCATTGTTCCCAACGTGATGCCGGCGATTACGATCTGCACCTTCCTGAGCCTGACCAACGGCTTCAAACTGTTTGACCAGAACCTGGCGCTGACGGCCGGCCAGCCGTTTATCCAGCAGGCAAACGGAACAACCGTCCGGACGACCGAGATGATGGCTCTGAATATTTATAATACATTTTACGCCCAGGGGCCGGCCAACCGCGGGATTGCCCAGGCAAAAGCCGTGATCTTTTTCATCCTCGTGGCGGGGATCGGACTGATCCAGCTTTGGATCACCCGGCGGAAGGAGGTGCAGCAGTAATGCAGGAATCCTTCCGAAACGAACAGCGCGCCAACCGGATCCGGACAATTGTGCTCAGCGTCATCTGCCTGGTCTGGATCCTGCCCGTACTGGCGGTGGCGGTCAATGCCTTCAAGCTGAACACTTATGTAAAGACAGAGACCTTTGCCCTGCCGAACGCGCAGAGCAGCGCCGGACTGGATAACTTCACCCGGGGCATGACATTCGGTAATTATCCGTTCCTGAAGTCCGTACTGAACAGCGGCATCATCACGGTGGCCTCCACGCTCCTGATTCTGCTGCTGACGTCCATGGCGGCCTGGTATATCGCCCGGGTGGACAGCAAAGCCTGCCGCGTTATCTATTATCTGTGCGTTTTTTCCATGGTGGTTCCGTTCCAGATGGTGATGCTGACGCTGTCACGTACGGCGGACGCGCTGCGGATGAATACGCCGTGGACGATTCCGATCGTATACGTCGGATTCGGCGCGGGACTGGCGGTTTTTATGTTTGTCGGGTTTGTCAGGGGCGTACCGCTGGAAATTGAAGAGGCGGCGTCCATTGACGGATGCGGACCGGTGCGTACGTTCTTCCGGGTGGTGCTGCCCATGCTGCAGCCGACGCTGGTCTCAGTCGGGATCCTGGAAATCATGTGGATCTGGAACGATTACCTGCTGCCGGTGCTGGTGCTGGACATCAACGAATACCGGACCATCCCGATTCATATCCAGTACCTGAAGGGAAGCTACGGCACAGTGGACCTGGGCACAACCATGGCGCTGATCCTGCTGAGCATCCTGCCGGTGGTGATCTTTTACCTGATCGCCCAGAAATACGTCATCGAAGGGATTGCCGCCGGGGCGGTGAAGGGATAATCCACCGGAAATACCATTTGAAATCTTTTCTATATATGCGTATACTAAGAAAAGAAAAACAATCGCCGACAAATTCCGGAAGGAGAAAAAAACCGTGTGCGGAGAGATCGGGCTTATTGTATTGAATTCCGCGGAGAAGATCGGTACGCGGGTGGACCGGATCCTGTCTGAATGGCGGGGCGGGAAACATTTCCTGATCCCGGCGGAATGCCCCCGCTTCAGCAGCGGGGAAGGGAAATGCATCCTGAAGGAATCCGTGCGGGACAGGGATATCTATATCCTGCTGGACGTATGCAACACATCCCTGACCTACCAGATGTTCGGGGAGACGAACCGGATGTCCCCGGACGATCACTACCAGGACCTGAAGCGGGCAATCGCCGCATGCAACGGCAAAGCGGAACGGATTAACGTGATTATGCCGTTCCTCTACGAAGGACGGCAGCACCGGAAGACAACCCGGGAATCCCTGGACTGCGCCGTGATGCTGCGGGAGCTGGAAAGCATGGGCGTGCACAGCCTGATCACTTTCGACGCCCATGATCCCCGGATCCAGAACGTGGTACCCCTGATGGGCCTGGAGAATGTGTCTCCGTCCCTGCAGTTTACGCAGGCTTTCCTGACGGAGTATGAAGACCTGCGGATTGACAGCGAACATATGATGTTCATCGCGCCGGATGAAGGAGCGACAGGCCGGGTCGTTTTCCTGGCCTCCCTGTTCGGCGTTAATATCGGGATGTTTTACAAACGCCGGGATTATACCCGGATCGAGAACGGGACGAATCCCGTTATCGCCCACGACTTCTGCGGGACGAGCGTGGAAGGCAAGGACGTGATCGTGATCGACGACATGATCGCTTCCGGCGGCAGCATGCTGGACACGGGCAGGCAGCTGAAGGACATGGGCGCGAAGCGCGTTTTCGTCTTTTCCACGTTCGGCCTGTTTACCAGCGGGCTGGACAAGTTTGACAAAGCGTATGCCGACGGCTGGTTTGACCGGATCTTTACGACCAACCTGATTTACCAGAAGCCGGAACTCAAGGACCGGAAATGGTATTTTTCCGTGAATATGGACCGGTATATCGCGGCGCTGATCGATACGGCCAACCGGGGTGAAACCCTGTACGACCTGCTGAAACCGGCGGGCAGGATCCGGCAGATGCTGGAGCTGTACCACGGAAAGTGAAAGGATTTATGCCTGAAGCATTCCGGAAGGCGACCTGAATACAGATCGGAGGGAATAACCCGTGAAAAAGGCGATTGCGGTTCTGATTGTATTGATGATTGCGGCACTGCTGGCGGTGCCTGTGTTCGCGGAATCGGGGGACGGACTGCGCGTGCCCGACCAGGCGGCTGACGTTGGGAATCCGGCTTCCCCGGACCCGGAACCGGAAAAAACCCTGATTGACAGCGAGAACCACTGGGCGCTGCTGGCGGTGCTTTGCGCTGCCACGGCGATCGCTATCTGGCTGGAACAGAAATACAAGTGGGCCTCCAAAATATCCGGGGCGATTATCACGCTGATTATCGCGATCATTCTCGTCAACACACATGTGATTCCGGCGGCGTCCCACCTGTATGACGACATTATCTGGGGCTATGCCGTTCCGCTGGCGATCCCGCTGCTGCTCCTGCAGACCAATATCCGGAAGATCTGGAAGGAGACCGGCCGGTTCCTGCTGATCTTCCTGATCGGAGCGGTCGGCACGGTGGCCGGTACGGTGCTTGCCACGCTGCTGCTGGGAGGCGCGGTGAAAGGACTGCCCGGCGCGGCGGCAATGATGACCGGTTCATATATCGGCGGCGGTGTGAACTTTACCGCGATCGCGGACGCTTTCCATGTGGACAGCAGCCTGATCTCCGCCACCACGGTGGCGGATAACCTGAACATGGCGCTGTATTTCCTGGTGCTGCTCGGCATTGCCGGAAACGCGCTTTTCAGGAAGAACTATTCCCATCCCCATATCGATGAAGTGGCATCCAAAGGAAAAGGCGATACGGAGACGCTGGCCAGGCAGTACTGGACCCGGAAGAATGTATCCCTGAAGGATATCGCCGTTGACATGGCTTACGCGGCGGTGATCGTGTTCCTTTCCCGGCTGATCGGCACTTTCTTTGCCGGGATCATCCCGACGGATAACTGGTTCACCCAGATGCTGAATACCTTCTTCGGCAGCCAGTATGTCTGGATCACCAATTTCTCCGTGATCTTTGCCACCTTCTGCCATAAACAGGCGGAAGAGATGCACGGCGCGCAGGAGCTCGGCACCTGGCTGATCTACCTGTTCTTCTTCGTAATCGG
>JAEEGL013545611.1_pt1 | contig 43270 bp, 25 predicted proteins | sample 9134231 | NCBI WGS metagenome assembly JAEEGL01 (sample SAMN16246548, study PRJNA631951) | gut metagenome | biome: gut microbiome; feature: rumen; material: fiber-attached | host: Bos | place: Iran: Karaj | collected 2018-10
AGGTCCCTGTCCCCGACGCGAAGGAGTACTACACCAAGTACACCAAGCACGAGGTCGGTGCTTATCTTGGACCCAGCTGGGAGAGCATGGGTGTTCCGGTATACAAGGTCGCCCTTCTCCAGGAGCGCCGCAAGGAGTTCCTCCAGGAGTTCAGTTTCTGGTATGACATCTGCCGCATGAACCTCTGCAAGGAATGGCTTGACTGCGAGTATCCTAAGAACAACAACGCCCACTTCTACAACACCGCTACCAAGCAGTTCATCGTGGACAATGATGCCGACTTCAACCACGCCTATAAAGTTGCGTCTGATGCCGACAAGGCCAACATGATCCCTGTCACCTACCGTGACTGGGACTGGAACGCCATCCATAGGGTATATCCTATCCCTACCTCCGAACTCACCGCGAACCCGCTGTGTACCCAGAACGAAGGATATTGATTTTCACTCTTTTCTGATTTGATGGGGCGGAAGCATCGTGCTTCCGCCCTTTTTTCGTCTTTTCCTGCCGGAAATGGGCTGATGCCGGAAGAGGGTCGGAAAAATGGGGTAAAAGAATCGTGTAGAATATTATATGAGTCCAATTTTTAATCCATTCTTACATGAATACCAAAACGGGAATGACTTGTATCGATTTAAGACCCCCTTATATAATATAGATTTCATAATTTTGGTGCACAAACCAACTAATAACTAAAAAAGTTCTATTATGAAGAAAGCCCAGTTTAAATCGGCATTCGTGGCCGTCCTGCTCATGCTTTGCGCGGGAGTGACCGCTTTTGCCCAGAACAGGATTTCCGGAACTGTCAAGGACGCTAACGGCGAACCGATCATCGCTGCCAGCGTTTATGTGAAGGGATCGACCACTATCGGTACCACCACCGGTGCCGACGGTTCCTTTGCCATTCCTAACGTTCCGGCCAATGCCGTGCTCGTCGCTTCCTGCATCGGTTATTCCGACCAGGAAATCGCACTCGGAAGGGGACAGAGCACCGTCAACTTCATCCTTGATGAGGACAACCAGTTCCTCGAGGAGACCGTCGTCGTCGGTTATGGTACCCAGAAGAAGAGCGACGTGACCGGTTCGGTCGCATCGGTCGACTCCGAGTCCATGCTGAAGCGCGTCCCTACCTCCCTTACCCAGGGTCTCCAGGGCGCCGCTGCCGGTGTTGTCATCACCCAGTCTTCCGGTGACCCGACCGGCGGTTACAGCATCCGCATCCGCGGCGTCGCCACGATGAACGGCGACACCAACCCGCTGTGGGTTGTCGACGGCGTCCAGTACGGTACGACCTCCAACCTCAGCTGGCTCGATCCCCAGGACGTCGAGCGCATCGAGATCCTGAAGGACGCCTCCGCTACCGCCATTTACGGTGCCCGCGGAGCCAACGGTGTCGTCCTCGTCACCACCAAGAGGGCCAAGAGCGGCAAGACCCGCGTCGATTTCCGCTCCGACTTCGGTATCTCCCAGTACGCTTCCCGTCTGAAGATGGCTTCCCTGGCAGAGTTCCTCCCTGCCTACCGTGCTTCCACGACCAATGACGGTATGGCTCCCTTCAACGCCTTCACCGGTCCCTATGACAGCCAGCTGAACGAGATCGACTGGCAGGACGTGATGACCCAGACTTCCTACCGTCAGTCATATAACCTCTCCATTTCCGGTGGTTCCGACGCCGCAAGGACCAGCTTCTCGATCGGTTACCTCGACAACAAGGGTATCATCGTGAACTCCTGGAACAAGCGCCTGACCCTCCGTTTGAGCTCCGACTTCAACATCACGAAGTGGCTCAGGGCCGGTTACTCGGTCAACTTCAACACCAATAAGGGTAAAGGCGGCGGCAACATGATCAACTACGCCCGCATCGTCCCTACCATGGACTACATCGACCTGGAGACCAACCAGCTCGTCCATGTCCCCGTGCAGTACGAGGACGGCACCTACGGCCACTTCGTCTGGGGTGACACCTCCTACAGCGACAAGACCGGCGGCCGTTACCAGAGCAACCCTCTGTTCGACCAGTACAACAACTCCCGCCTGGGTGTCGACTATGACAGCTATGGCGCCAACGTCCGCAACGCCGCTTACGTCGAGGTCACCTTCTTCAAGGGCCTGACCTTCCGCACCAACCTCAACTACGACTTCAGCGGCAGCAACGGCTGGAGCTACAGCAACTCCCTGGTGAGCTCGCAGTACGACTACGACAACTACGACGCCAAGGGTGCTCCGAAGCCGGACAGCTTCAGCACGAGCGGCAGCGCTTCCATCGGCTTGGGTGCAGAGAACTACCTGACCTATGATAATACTTTCGGCAAGCACCATGTCACCGCCATGGTCGGTCAGTCGGCCAACCTGTCCAAGGGTTCGAGAAACAGCTCCAGCACCCAGGACCTGACCTTCCCGTTCCTGCGCGGTTTCTATTCCAAGGACAAGAACACCTGGAACGACGGTGGTGGAGGTCCCAACGACCAGGTCCGCTTCGCTTCCTACTTCGCCCGTTTCAACTACGTCTATGACAGCCGTTACATGCTGACCGCTACGGTCCGTCGCGACGGTTCCTCGAACTTCGGCCAGAACAAGCGCTGGGGTACCTTCCCTTCGTTCTCCCTCGGTTGGAACCTCGGCAACGAGCAGTTCATCAAGTCTCTCGGCATCTTCGATACCCTCCGCCTGCGCGCCGGTTGGGGTAAGACCGGTAACGCCAACGTCGACGCCACCGCCTCCATCCCCCAGCTCTCCACGAGCGGCCGTACCTTCGACTTCTTCGATGCCAACGGTGACATGGACCGCGAGAACGGTATCGTCCAGAGCCGTGAGATCGACAAGGGTCTCCACTGGGAGTCCTCCGTCCAGACCAACGTCGGTCTCGACATGGCCTTCATGAAGAACAGCCTGACCTTCACGGTCGACTACTTCATCCGTGACACCGACGACCTCATCCTCTCGAAGTCCATCCGTCCTTCTGCAGGTTTCTCGAGCATCACCACCAACTTCGGTAAGATCCGCAACAAAGGTTGGGAGTTCGCCCTCGGTTACAAGAAGCAGCTGAACCGCGACTGGTTCATCTCCGCGAGCGCGACCGCCAATACCAACTGGAACCGCGCCATCGACGTGGGCTCCGGCACCACCTCTTCCGGTCCTACCGGTTCGGGTTGGGAGAACAAGCAGGTCAACTACAACGGCCTCCCTCTCGGTACCTACCAGGGTTATGTTGTCGACCACATCATCAAGGACCAGTCTGAGATCGACCAGCTCAACGCCAAGGCTGTTTCCATCTTCGGCGAGGGTTCCTACTATGACAAGGCCTCTACCGGCCCCGGCGACTTCCTCTTCGTCGACACCAACGGTGACGGTCATGTCACCACCGAGGACAAGCAGTATCTCGGCGACGGTTTTGCGAAGCTGAACTTCGGTCTCAACCTGTCGGTTAACTATCGCAACTGGGATGCCTCCGCTTACATGTACGGTGCCCTCGGCCAGAAGATCCTCTCCTGGGCGAAGCGTTACCTGACCAACGTGAGCAACGAGAACAACGGTTACTTCAACCTCCTGAGCGAGGCCGCGACCAACTACTGGAGCGAGTCCAACAAGGATGCCGTCTATCCCCGCATGTCCCGTACGGACGATTCCGACAACTACCGCGTATCCTCCTTCTATGTGGAGAAGGGTGACTACCTGAAGATCTCCAACTTCCAGATCGGTTACACTCTCCCTCGCAATCTCTTCGGCGATGCCGTCCGCAACCTTCGCGTCTATGGTAGCATCCAGAACCTGCTGACGATCTCCCCTTACAACAAGTTCGGTGATCCCGAGGTCTCCGGCGGTGTGACCACCCAGGGTTATGACTCCGGTCGTTATCCTTTCCCTCGCACCTACATGTTCGGTGTCCAGGTCGGTTTCTAACCTATAATATAGAATGGGAAATATGAAAAAGACAATCCAATATCTCGCAATAGCGATCTGTGCCATCTTCGCCGTATCCTGCGGAGACGACTATCTGAAGGTCAGCCACTACGGCCTTGTGTCTCCTGACGGTATCTATCAGGACGCTGACAATGTCTACGGCGGTCTGGTCGGTATCTACTCCACCTTCTACAAGGACTATAACGGAGCCTGGCCCCATCCGGTTATCTGCAACTCTCCTTCTCTGGACATGCAGAACGAGGGCTGGGACGCCGAGATGACCACCCATTCCTGGGGTGTCGAGGCCAAGTCCGGCTTCTTCGAGAACCTCTGGAGCACCATGTACAAGATGATCGTCAGGTGCAACATCTATCTTTCTGACCTTGAAAATGTCGGTGAAGATGTCCTCCCTGCTTCCACGAAGAAGATCTACGAGGCCGAGGCCCGCGGACTCCGTGGTTACAGCTACTACATCCTGACCACGAACTTCAGCCGCGTTCCTATGCTGATGACCGGTGAGACCTATGCCACTTCTCCCGAGAAGGCCCGTCCTGACAGTGACGACGAGGCATGGGCCACGATCATCGAGGACCTTGAGGCTGCCGCCGCCGCCCTTGACTGGAGGCCTTACAACGAGCAGCTCGGCCACTTCACCAAGGCAGCGGCCCTCGCTTACGCCGCCAAGGCCCACATGTACCGCGGCGAGTTCGCTCAGGCGAAGGCCCAGTACAAGCAGATCATCGACCAGAGCGGCAAGAAGCTGAATCCCACCCACGGTATGCTTCACTGGATCAAGAATCCCGACAGCGAGGAGACGATCTGGGAGGTCACCTATCCTCAGCTCGAGAAGATGGACTGGGGCGCCGGAAGGTTCGGCAGCAACAACGACATGCGTTTCGCTCCGATGCAGAACAAGCCCGACGAGTACGGCGGCTGGGGAGACTCTCCTGTTTCCTATGAGTATGTCCGCTGCTTCGAGCCCGGCGACAAGCGCCTGATGTACAACGTCCAGGCATGGTGGGGTGACCACGGCGACACCCATCCTTACCTTGGTGACAAATACACCATCGGAGGAAGGAGCGCCCGTCACCGCGACTACTTCCAGAGCACCCGTTCCGGTATTCCGAATGTCCACTCGATCAAGTGGTGGAAGTACGACAACGTGTATCTGTCGCACTCCGTGCAGCTCTACCGTTTCACCGGCGTCCTTCTCGACTATGCCGAGTGCTGCTTCGAGACCGGCGACGAGGCTGAGGGCTGGAGGGTCATCAACCAGATCCGCGACCGTGCCTGGGGTAACCTCGAGGTCGGTTACGATCCCAACGTGACCAACAAGGGCAAGGACATCCTTGCATTCCCTAACGAGCTTCTCAATACCGAGAAGGTCCCTGTCCCCGACGCGAAGGAGTACTACACCAAGTACACCAAGCACGAGGTCGGTGCTTATCTTGGACCCAGCTGGGAGAGCATGGGTGTTCCGGTATACAAGGTCGCCCTTCTCCAGGAGCGCCGCAAGGAGTTCATCCAGGAGTTCAGCTTCTGGCCGGACATCTGCCGCATGAACCTCTGCAAGGAATGGCTTGACTGCGAGTATCCTAAGAACAACAACGCCCACTTCTACAACACCGCTACCAAGCAGTTCATCGTGGACAACGACGCCGACTTCAACCACGCATATTGGGTAGCTTCCGATGCTGACAAGGCCAACATGATCCCTGTCACCTATCGCGACTGGGACTGGAACCCTATCCACAGGGTGTTCCCTATCCCTACGTCCGAGCTTACTGCCAATCCTCTCTGCGTGCAGAACGAGGGCTATTGATACAGACCAGTTAATTCTTTCAGGGCGGAAGCGACATGCTTCCGCCCTTTTTCGTTTGAGTACAAAGAATGATAATAATTGTACTATTTATCCTTGTTCCTATTGGTTAAATTTGCATATAACCTTATCCTTTTCCAAAATGAAACGCCAGTTGTTCTTCCTCCTTTCCATAGCGCTCTCCTGCTTTTCGGCGGAGGCGAAGGATTATAAGCTGAACTCTCCCGACGGACGCACTGATGTCACCGTTTCCGTCGGGGCGGATATCAGGTGGCAGGTCAGCCGTGACGGACAGACCGTCATCCTTCCTTCGGAAATGGCCGTCGTCCTTGGTGACGGCACCGTACTTGGAAACGCACCTCGCGTAAGGTCGGCCAAGGCCACTTCGGTCGACAGGACCTTCAGGACGCCCGTTTACCACAAGTCGGAGATACGCGACCGTTACAACCAACTGGTCCTCAAGATGTCCGGCGACTACAGCGTGGAGTTCCGCGCATACGACTCCGGAGTGGCGTACCGTTTCGCCACATCCCGCAAGGGCGACATGGTGGTGAAGGACGAGCTGGTCAACTTCCGTTTCGACAAGGATTACGATACTTTCATCCCGTATGTCAACGACAACCGCGGGGGGGAGCGCTACTGCTACTCCTTCGAGTCATACTATACTGAGGTCCCCATGTCGAAGATGGTGGACGATTCCCTGGCCATCGTCCCGTATATAGTCGACCTCGGGGGAGGGAAGAAGGTTGCCGTCATGGAAGCGGGTGCCGAGGATTATCCCGGCATGTTCTTGAAAATCAACACTTCCGACAGGCATAGCCTCGTGAGCGAATTCGCCCCTTATCCGCTCGAATACGGAGTCCGCGGGCGCTATACGGTTCCCGTGAAGCGCGCGGACTACATCGCCGGGACCGCCGGTACTCGTACCTTCCCCTGGCGCGTGCTCGCCATCACCGACCGCGACGCCGACTTCCTCGAGAACGACCTCGCCCAGTGCCTGGCGCCCGAGTGCCGCATTGAAGACGTCTCCTGGATCAAGCCCGGCAAGACTTCCTGGGAATGGTGGAGCGGCAAGCATATCACCGGCGTGGATTTCAAGGTCGGGACGAATACCGAGACATACAAATACTTCGTCGATTTCTCGGCCGACAACGGCCTCGAATACATCCTCATCGACGCAGGCTGGAGCGCCGGTTCGCTGATGCAGCTGCGCGACGGTTTCGACCTGCGCGAGATAGTCGATTACGCGGATTCGAAGGGCGTGGGCGTTGTGCTTTGGTGCCATGCTTCCTCGGCAGAGAGAGAAGCCGCCGAGGCGTTCCCGTATTACGCCAAGTTCGGAATCAAGGGCTTCAAGGTCGACTTCTTCGATGCCGACGACCAGAGGATGAACAATGTGATGTACAAGCTGGCCGCCCTCGCCGCTGAGAATCACCTGATCCTCGACCTTCACGGAATGAAGGCATTCGGCATCCAGCGCCCATACCCCAACGTCCTTAACTTCGAGGGTGTCAAGGGATTGGAGAACTGCCAGTGGACCGCTGTAGAGAACGGGGTCCCGGTGGACGACATCCCGCGGTATGACGTGACGGCCCCGTACGCCCGCATGCTCATCGGACCTATGGACTACACTCCGGGTGCGATGGACAATGCCATCGCCCGCAGTTACCGTGCGGATCCCACTAGCCCCATGAGCATGGGCACGCGCGTGCACCAGATGGCGATGTATCCCATCTTCGACGCTCCTTACCAGATGCTGGCCGACAGCCCTTCGAAATACAAGCGCGAGCAGGAGTGTACCGACTTCATCGCCAAGGTCCCGACGGTCTTCGACCGTACCGTCGGCGTGGCCGGCGAAGTGGGTAAGTATCTCGTCGTCGCCCGCGAGAAGGATGGCGTCTGGTATGTCGGAGCCCTTACCGACTGGACTCCCAGGGACATCGAGATCGATTTCTCCTTCCTTGATGGAGGTTCCTATAAGGCTGACGTCTTTGCCGACGGCGTCAATGCCGACCGCGCAGCCGAAGATTACAGGCATACTTCGCTCACCGTGAAGTCCGGGGACAAGCTGACGGTGCATCTCGCCCCCGGCGGAGGCTGGGCAGCTATACTGACCAAATAGCCGAAACTGCAAGAAAGTATTGCTTTTAAGCATTATTATACAAATAGGCAACTCATAGTTGTGATAAGTCATTTGGTTTTTTTAGTATGATTGAATGGTACCCGCGAAGCGGCCGCGAGGCTCCTTCGCGGGTTTTTGTACGAAAACGACAGAAATAAGAACTATAGCGACACAACTGTACTTCCTAACTTCAAAATGAATAGTTAAATTTGTAAGACACTAATAGCCTTTTTACATGAAACACTTTACCTACCTATTCTTGGCCCTGGCGCTGTTCCTGGCTCCGTCTGCCGTACATGCCCAGTCAAGGGACCAGATCGAGCGACTTTCCAATTCCATAGAAGCGAACCTCACGGAGAACATCCTTCCTTTCTGGATGAACTATACCGTCGACCCCGACGGGGGCTTCTACGGTACCGTCATGAACGACGGCCGTGCGGTCCCGACCGAGAAAGGCGCCATCCTCAACGCCCGCATCATCTGGACATTCTCCCGCGCATACCGCATCTACGGCCTCCCTGCCTACAAGGAAATGGCCGACCGTGCCGCGGAGTATTTCAAGGCCCATTTCATCGACAAAAAGTACGGCGGAGTCTTCTGGACCGTCGACAGCGAGGGCAACATGAAGGATGCCACCAAGCAGACCTATGCCAATGCCTTCGGCGTTTATGGCCTGTCCGAGCATTTCCGCGCCACGGGCGATGTCTCCAGCCTCGAGGCTGCAAAGGACATCTTCCACGTCCTTCAGAAGCACTCGCATGACGCCGCCCGCAAGGGTTACATCGAGGTGTTCAACCGCGACTGGTCCCGCAGCGATGCCAAGGGCATCGACGGACAGGCCGCGGCCACCAAGACCATGAATACCAACATCCATGTGATGGAGGGCTTCACCAACCTCTATTTCGCCTGGCCCGATCCCGAAGTGAAGGAGGCTGTCCTTGAACTGGTCGACGTCCTTCAGACACATCTTTACAACGCAGACACCAAGCATCTCATCCTTTATTGCGACGATGACTGGAACCTTGTGAGGACCAGCGATTCCTATGGCCATGACATCGAGACGTCCTGGCTCCTCTGCGAGTCGGCCGAGGCCGTCGGCGACGAGGCTCTCGTCGAGAAGATCCGCAGGCAGGCCATCGAGATGGTCGACGTCGCCCTCGCCGAGGGTGTCCGTCCCGACGGATGCATGATCTATGAGGGCGAGCGCCTCCAGTGGTGGCCCGAGTGCGAGAACATCATCGGATGCATCAATGCCTGGCAGATCACCGGGGACAGGAAGTATTTCGACGCAGCCGCCAAGTGCTGGGAATACACCCGCACGCATTTCGTCGACAACGAAGTCGGCGGATGGTACAAGGACATCACGACCGACGGCACGCCCATCGCGCGCAGCGCCAAGGCCAGCATGTGGAACTGCCCCTACCACAATTCCCGCATGGGTTTCGAGGTGGTAGCCCGCCTCGCGCATCCTGCAGTCCACACGGAGGTGATGGCCTGGAGCAACATGACCGGAGTCCGCAGCGAAGGTGAGCTCATCGACTTCGAGTCCACCCTTCGCGTCGGCACACCGGGCGGCGACATCGAGTCCACCGGCCGCGAGAAGCAGAACCGCATCCGCTATGAGCGCAACGGCTTCACCCAGACCACCGTCACTCCCATGCACGGCGGGGTCACCTTCACCCAGGCAGTCACCGACGTGGACATGTCCACGGTAAACCTGAAATGGAACGTCGTCGCCACCGAGGCCGCCGATGGCGGAGCATACTTCTGCATGAACTTCGCCCCGAAGTATTATAAGGATGCCACCATCAAGGCAGCTGGCAAGAAAGTCACCATTACCGCTCCGGAACGCAACATCGAGCTGACCTTCAACAAGTCCGTCAAGACCTTCGTGCGCGACGAGAACGGCGACAAGGTCCTCTATGTCACTTTCCTGCCCAAGATCAAGAAGGGCGCCAAGGCCGATTACTCGGCAGTGATGAAGGTCTCCGGCGTGCAGCACCACGAGGTGGCGAACATCGCCCTTGACGCTTCCAACCCCGGCCGTCTCTTCACCGGTTTCGGCGGCAATTTCCGCATCCAGAACGTCCAGAAGGACCCCGAAGTCATCGACTACTGCCTTGAGAATCTCCGCGTCGCATTCGGCCGCGTCGAGTTCCCCTGGGGCCAGTGGGACCAGATCCAGCACCCCGAGCTCTACAATGGCCAGCAGGGCCAGGTCAGCATCAGCAGGGCCAATCCCGCCGACCATATCCGCCGCAGCGCCGAGATGGCCCGCCGCCTCAAGCAGGTCGGCATGCCCGTGATCGTCAGCGCATGGTTCCCGCCGATGTGGGCAGGCAACCAGACCACCCGCTCCGACGGCACCTCCCGCGCCTATTCGCTCAAGCCCGAGGAGCAGGACCGCATCTTCGAGTCCATCGCCTCTTACCTGATCTACCTCAAGAAGGAGTACGGCTGCGAGCCCGACTACTTCTCCTTCAACGAGTCCGACCTCGGCATCAATGTCGTCCATACTCCGGAGGAGCACCGTGATTTCATCAAGAACTTTGGAAAATACATGGCCGACCAGGGCCTCAAGACCCTGATGCTCCTTGGAGACAACTCCGACGCCACGACCTTCGACTTCATCGTCCCCACGCTGAACGACCCGGCCGCCCTGCGTTACGTCGGCGCCATCTCCTTCCACTCCTGGAGAGGCTGCGACGATGAGACCCTGAAGAAATGGGCCGGCGCCGCCCGCCAGATCAACGTCCCGTTGATCGTGGGCGAGGGCAGCACCGACGCCGCTGCGCACCAGTACTCCGGCATCTTCAACGAGTCCACCTTCGCACTCTACGAGATCAACCTCTACACCCGCATCTGCGCCATCAGCCAGCCTCTCAGCATCCTTCAGTGGCAGCTGACCTCCGACTACTCGCTCCTGTGGGGCGACGGCATCTACGGCTCTGAAGGCCCGCTCCGTCCGACCCAGCGCTTCTTCAACATAAAGCAGCTGGCCTCGACCCCGGCCGATTCCTTCGCCATTCCGACGACCGTCGACAAGGACAACATCAACGTCGCTTCCTTCATCAACTCCGCCCGCGGCGAGAGCGCAGTCCATATCGTGAACAACGCCGCTTCCTGCCCGGCCGTCATCACCGGACTTCCTGCTTCCTCCACCTATGCCGTGGTCCAGATCACCAATTCCGGCTCCAACTCCGACTCTCTGTGCCTGCCCGTCGTGAACGGCAAGGTCGAGGTGAACATGCCCGCAGAGAGTTTCGTCAGCGTATTCGTAAAATAACCAGCCATGAAAAGGATATTGACACTCGTCGCCGCTGCGCTGCTGGGCATGACCCTGCAGGCGCAGCCTTTCGCCCCGGTAAACCCCAACGCCACCCAGGAGGCCAAGGACCTTCTCGCCAGCCTGTATCAGACCGTGGCCGAGGGCAAGATCATCTCCGCCCTTCATCACAACCAGCTGCAGATGCCCAACTACATGAGTGACTTCGACCGCATCGAGGACGCTTCCGGCAAGGTCCCCATGATGTGGGGAGGCGACCTTGCCTGGGATGCCGCCCAGGTGGTGCGCATCGCCGAACACGAGTACAACCGCGGCCACATCATCACCCTCATGTGGCACGTTAACCGTCCTTTCGACCGCACTCCGCGCGTGGACTTCCGCACCCAGACGCAAGGTGAGTTCACCGACGCCCAGTGGAAGGAGCTCGTCACCGAAGGTTCGGAGATGAACCGGATGTGGGCCGAGCAGGTCGACTCCATCGCCACTTTCCTCAAGGTCCTCAAGGACAAGCATATCCCCGTTCTTTGGAGGCCGTACCACGAGATGAACGGCGAGTGGTTCTGGTGGGGATGGAGAGAAGGCCCCGACGGCTTCACCAAGCTCTGGAAGATGCTCTACCACCGTCTGGTGGACATCCATCACCTGGACAATCTCATCTGGGTGTGGAACGCCAACGCCCCCCGCGAGATCCCGAACGACACGGCCAGGGCCTATGACCTGTACTATCCCGGCAACGACTATGTGGACGTCCTCGCGACCGACGTGTACAACCGCGACTGGAAGCAGTCGCACCATGACCAGCTGGTCGAGCTGGGCAAGGGCAAGCTGATCGCCCTCGGCGAACTCGGAAGCCTGCCCTCGGTCGAGATGCTGGAAAGCATGGACAAATTCGCCTGGTTCATGATCTGGACCGGCTTCACCAGTGACAGGTACAATACCCTCGACGAACTGAAGGCCATTTTCACCCATCCAAAGGTCATCAACTACAGGGATCCGGTCCCGGCTCCTCCTCGTCAGGGAAGATAGAAGACAACCATTCATTAATACTAACTTTCAAACAACCCAAAAATCTAACACTATGATTTTCAAAAGACTTTCCCTCGCCGTCGCCGCGCTGGCATGCGCAGTCGGCCTGGGCGCACAGGATTTCCACATCAACGCCTCCGGCTATTTCAACAAGGACGGAGTCGACGTCATGGCCTTCAATGACTTCTATCCCGAAGGACACCAGGGCGGTATCTCCGTCCTGATGAACGGCCACCGCGTCGCCAGCAACGGCGACATCCGTTTCGACGCCACTCCCGGCCAGTGGCAGCCCGTTCCGAAGCAGCTTGACCGCAAGGTCGAGGGCGACAGGATCATCACCACCCTCTGCTTCCCGGATTCCAGCCGTCATTACACCGGCTTCAACCCTATGATCTATCCTGACTACAGGGTTACCTACACCGTTACCCTCGAGCCTCAGGGCAAGGGCTTCCTCGTGACCGTCGACCTCGACAAGCCCGTTCCGCAGGAGCTCCTCGGCCGTGCCGGCTTCAACATCGAGTTCTTCCCCGGAGACCTCTTCGGAAAGCCTTGGATCATGGACAACAAGCAGGGCATCTATCCCCAGCAGCCCAACTCCCCGGTCATCCAGCAGGAGAGCTACGTATACAGGAGCGTCGGTGACTTCAAGCCCGAGCGTGCCCTTGCCGCCGACATCGACCACCTGATCGACAAGGGATACAGCCCTTACACCGCCGATGCCGTCATCGCCGAGCCTTATGCCGTAGGAAAGTCCTTCACCTCCCGTCCGGACGATCCGTACAGCCGCCTTACCATCAAGTCGCTCAACGGAGCCGACCTCAAGCTCTATGACGGCCGCATGAACCACACCAACGGCTGGTTCGTCGTCCGTTCCGAGATCCCTGCCGGCGCTACCAAGAATGCCGTCCAGTGGTACATCGAGCCCAACGTGGTTCCCGGCTGGACCTATCCTGCAGTCGTCCAGACCTCCCAGGTGGGCTACCTTCCAAACCAGAGCAAGGTCGCGATTATCGAGACCGACCGCCGCGACGCTCCGCTCGTGGGCGCCACTGTCGTACGCTATGACGCCGATGGCGAGCATTTCGTAAAGAACTATCCCGCAGTGCCTTGGGAGGGAGAATTCCTCCGCTACAACTATCTCAAGGTGGACTTCACCGACATCGAGGAGGAGGGCCTCTACGCCGTCAAGTACGGTGACAGGATGTCCCCTATCTTCCGCATCGCTCCCGACGTATACGACAGGGGAGTATGGCAGCCTGTCATCGAGTACTTCCTGCCTTACCAGATGTGCCACATGAGGGTGGCCGACAAGTACAAGGTCTGGCACAACTACTGCCACATGGACGACGCCCAGATGGCCCCTCTCGGCAATCATATCGACGGTTATTCCCTCGCGAGCAACCCGACCTCCATCAAGGCCCACGAGCCCGTCCCCGGCGTGAACATCGGTGGATGGCATGACGCCGGCGACGACGACGTCCGCCATACCACTCCCGCCGAGTGCTACATCCTCACCATGGCCTACGAGAATTTCCACCCGGAGATCGACGCTACCGCCATCGACCAGGAGAAGCATACCGTAGAGATCCACGAGCCTGACGGCAAGAACGACATCCAGCAGCAGATCGAGCACGGTATGCTCCATGTCATCGCCTGCTACGACGCTCTCGGCGGCCACTTCTCCCGCGGTATCATCACCAATACCCTCCGCCAGTACGCCACCCTCGGCGATCCTTCCTATGCCACTGACGGCATCTTCGGCAACGAGGACGACCGCTGGATCTATCCCGACGGCGGCAACGGAGTCAACATTGCGGCCCAGGTCGCTGCTTCTTCCCGCGCCCTGCGTGGCCTGAACGACGCTCTCGCAGACCGCTGCCTCGAGATTGCCAAGAAGATCTACGACGAGGCTGAGATCCCTGCCGCACCCGCAGGCGCCCGCGGTGGCCGCATGGGCGGCGGTCCCATGAGCAAGATGCAGCTTGCAGTCGAGCTCTATATCGCCACCGGCGACCAGAAGTATTGGGACTTCATCATCAGCAACTGGGATGCCGTCGTGGCTTCCGCTTCCAACTGCGCATGGTACATGGCCCGCATCGAGAAGAAGATGGAGGGTGACAAGAAGTACAAGAAGCAGTGCGCCGCCTTCCGCGAGGCCCTCGTGAAGTATCGCGATGTGCTCGACCGCCAGAGCGCCGCTACTCCGTACGGTGTACCGTACAGCCCGAGCATCTGGGGTGCCGGCTGGGACATCCAGTCCTTCGGCTACCGCCACTACTTCCTCGCCAAGGAGTATCCCGACATCTTCGCTCCTGACCAGGTCTTCGACGCTCTCAACTTCATCCTCGGCCGTCACCCCGGCCTGAACCAGGCTTCCTTTGCCGGCGGCGTGGGCGCTCAGTCCACCACTGTCGGTTACGGCTTCAACCGCGCCGACTGGACCTATGTCCCCGGCGGCACCGTGTCCGGTACCGCACTCATCCGTCCCGACTTCCCCGAGCTGCTGGTATTCCCGTTCCTGTGGCAGCAGGTCGAGTACGTGATGGGCGGCGGTTCCTCGCACTACATGTTCCTCGTCCTCGCGGCGAAGGACCTGCTCCAGAACTAATCCCTTAACACATAATGAAACGAATCCTTTTATCCATTCTCGCTTTGGGGGCTGCGCTGACTATGTCGGCGCAGACCTTCAAATGCGCTGACCCGGAGGCCACTCCGGAAGCGCAGAAACTCCTTGAGCGTCTCGTCAAGATCCGCGACAAGGGCATCATGTACGGCCACCAGGACGACCTGCTCACCGGCTATACCTGGTGGGAGGTCGAAGGCAACTCCGACACCAAGACCAACACCGGTGACTATCCGGCTATCGCCGGCTGCGAGCTCGGCGAGCTGGAGCTCGGCGGCGCCCGCAGCCTCGACTCCGTCTCCTTCAACCAGATCCGCAAGATGGCCAAGTGGTTCCACGAGCGAGACGGCATCCTTACCGTCAGCTGGCATCTGGTGAACCCAATCACTTCGCAGTGGCCGGGCATCAAGGAGCCCAACGGAGCCGGATCTGCATGGGAGGTCAACATGCTGTCGGCCGACGGCATGAACGCCGTCCGCAGCGTCCTGCCCGGCGGTGAGAACAACGCGATGTTCAATACCTGGCTGGACCGTCTCGCCAAGTTCTTCCTGAGCTGGCGTGACGACGAGGGCAAACTCATCCCGTTCCTGTTCCGCCCGTACCACGAGCACTCCGGAAGCTTTTTCTGGTGGGGCCGTGAGCGCTGCTACGACGAGGAGTATGCCGCCCTGTTCCGCTACACTGTCGATTACCTGCGTGCCAAGGGCCTGCACAACATCCTCTTCATGTACAACACCGACAAGGTGTATTCCAAGGAAGAGTATCTGCGCGGATATCCCGGCGACGACTACTGCGACATGATCTCCATCGACTGGTACGGCCAGGGCGAGGAGTTCAACCGCAACATCCGGATGGCGATGGATTTCGTTTCACAGACTGCCGACGAGAAAGGCAAGCTCTTCGCTCTCAGCGAGTGCGGCCCTCTCAGCCTCGACCTGCAGAAAATCCTGCCGGACTACAAATGTTCCTATGTGCTGACGTGGCGCAACGCCATGCCCCGCAGGCCGCGTCCGGGCGGCTTCCAGCCCAGGCCGGACGAACTGCTGAAGGCCATGAAGGCCAACAAGCACTATCTCTTCTACGAAGACATCAAGAACATTAAATAAAACCTTAACCATGAAGCGTTTCCCAATCCTTTTAGGAACCGCCTCCCTTATCGTGATGGCCGCCTGCTCGCACGAGCAGGCAGCCGTGACGAGGGGTATAGGCGTTTATCCGGGCAATCCGGACGAGTCCGCAGCCCCTTCACTTGTGAAGGGTGACGGCACCTACCGCAACATCGCGCTGGGCAGGACGACCTATCAGTCATCCAGCTATGACTACAACCTGACCTCCCAGCTGATCACCGACGGCATAGCCGGCAGCGGTCCTGTCGCATATGTCGACCTGACGGCCGGAGGCAAGCTCGTGGACAAGCCCAACCACGAGAAGCTGTTTGACGGCAAGCCTGACTCGCGCATCCATTTCGATGCTGCGGCTCCTACGGTCCGGGTCGATTTCCGGGGCATGCCCGTAGCTGCGGACCGGGTGGAGATTCTGGGAAGCGCGACATTCCCCGAGGGGAAGGACAAGGCCGCGTCGCTGACGCTCCTGGCCTCTTCCGACGGCTCCTCCTGGAAGGAGCTCGGAAAGGCTCCGGCAGCGAAGCTTTTCGCGGCAGCGGCAGCGCCTTACCGCTACAACATGGGCGCTCCGGTGGAGGAAGGCCCTTCGCCGGTCAAGTTCCTTTATGACTACAAGGAGCCCGTACCGGAGACCCGGGCAGCATTCAACGTGCCTAATGTGCCTGCAGGACCCCGCTATGTCAGCAGGAACATTTCCTGTGTCATCGACCTCAAGGCTGCGGACGCCTATGAGTCTTATTGCTTTGATTTCAAGCTTCCCGAGGCGACGGCATTCTCGCTGCATACCGTCAATTACTACAAGGACGGCAAGCTTCTGGACGTGCTGCCGAGCACGAAGTTCGTCAGCGCGTGGCGCAGCGCCGGCGCTGCGGACGAGTGGGTGAGCGTGGACTTCGGTTTCAAGTCCTCCTTCGACAAGCTCGTCTTCAACTGGCTCAATCCTGCCGCTTCCGGCGAAGTGTTCGTCTCTGACGATGCCAAGTCCTGGACGTCTGTAGCCAAGGTGGCAAGCGCCGCCGACTTCGGCGAGGTCAAGCTTGCCAAGGCGGCCGAGGGACGCTTCGTCAAGGTGGCGTTCGGCGCCTCCGCCGACGGGCGCCCGCTCGAGCTCGCCGAGCTCGAGGTCTTCGGCCGCGGCGGCACCGCCGTGGTGCCGAAGGCCGCTCCGGCGCGTCAGGGCGCGCGCCAGGACCTCACAGGCGGAGCATGGAAGCTCCAGCGCGCCTCTCTGGTGCAGGCTGACGGCGCGACCCTGTCCGGCGCGTCGTTCGACGACGCCGGCTGGATGGTCGCTACCGTCCCCGGCACCGTGCTTGCCAGCTACGTCAATGCCGGCGCCGTGGCCGATCCCAACTTTGCCGACAACCAGTTCCTGGCTTCGGACTCCTACTTCCGTTCGCCTTTCTGGTATCGCGACACTTTCGACGCCAAGGTCGACTCCGAGCGCCAGTACCTGCACTTCGACGGCATTAACTGGAAGGCCGACGTCTATCTGAACGGCGCTTCCGTCGGCCGCATCGAGGGGGCTTTCCGCGAGGCGGAATTCGACGTCACGGGCATCCTCAGGGACGGCCGCAACGACTTGGCCGTCCTCATCCACGAGAATGAGCATTACGGTGCCATCAAGGAGCAGACAGCCTACAGCACCGACCAGAACGGCGGTATCGTGGGCGCCGACAACCCGACCATGCACGCGACCATCGGCTGGGACTGGATCCCTACCGTCCGCGGCCGCGACATCGGTATCTGGGACGACGTGTATCTCGCCTACAAGGGCGCGGTGAGCATCGCCGACCCGTTCGTGCGTACCGTCCTGCCCCTGCCTGACATCTCCTCTGCCGACGTCCTGGCAGAAGTCACGCTCGTGAACCATTCCGACAAGGCCGTCTCCGGCTCGCTCAAGGGCTCGTTCGGAGACGTCATGTTCGACCTTGCCCAGAGCCTCGCCCCCGGCGAGTGCAAGCTCGTCAAGATCAGCCCCGCCGAGGTCCCGGCACTTCACCTGAACAATCCCAGGCTCTGGTGGCCGAAGGGCTACGGCGAGCAGAATCTCTACGACGTGAAGTTCTCCTTCGTCGCCGACGGCAAGACCTCCGACGAGACCTGCTTCAAGACCGGCGTCCGCCAGATGGACTTCGAGCTCGAGAAGTATCTCCCCCACGGAGGACAGAACCGCGGCTATACCGGCGAGAGGCTCGCCGTATATGTCAACGGCCGACGCTTCATCGGATTCGGCGGCAACTGGGGCTTCCCCGAGCAGCTGCTCAACTACCGCGGCCGCGAGTATGACATTGCCGTGGGCTACCACGCCGACATGAACTTCACGATGATCCGCAACTGGGTCGGAATGACCGGCGACAGGGAGTTCTACGAGGCCTGCGACCGCCACGGCGTGATGGTATGGCAGGACTTCTGGCTGGCCAATCCCGCAGACGGTCCGAACCCTTACCATCCCGAGCTCTTCAACGAGATCGCCACGGAGTACGTGCGCCGCGTGCGCAACCATCCTTCGATCGGCATCTACGTGGGCCGCAACGAGGGCAATCCTCCGGCTGAGATCAACGACTATCTCGCCGAGATGGTGCCGCGCGAGCACCCCGGCCTCTACTACATCCCCCATTCCGCAGCCGGTGAAGTCAGCGGCGGAGGTCCTTACAGGGCCCTTCCCGTCAAGGATTACTTCAACCTTCACGGCCACGACAAGATGCACAGCGAGCGCGGAATGCCGAACGTGATGAACTACGAGAACCTCCTCCGTGCCTTCGGCGAAGACAATATAGAGCCGGTCAATACCATGGCCCATCCCAACGCCATGTACGGCCTGCATGACTATACCCTCGGCGGCGTGCCGAACGCCTCGTCCGCACAGTCTGCCGAGAGCTTCAACCAGATCATAGCCAAGGCGTTCGGCGAGCCCGCCGATGCCAAGGAGTTCGCCGCCCTGGCCCAGTGGGTCAACTACGACGGCTACCGCGCCATCTTCGAGGGCCGCAGCGAGCACCGCCGCGGAATGATCCTCTGGATGAGCCATCCTGCATGGCCTTCGATGGTCTGGCAGACCTACGACTATTACTTCGAGCCGACCGGAGCCTACTTCGGCAGCAAGAAGGCCTGCGAGCCGCTCCACATCCAGTGGAACCCTATCCGTGAGGACATCGAGGTCGTGAACTACCACGCCTACGACCAGAACGGTGTGAAGGCTGTCGCCCAGCTCATCAACCTCGACGGCTCCGTCGTCTGGACCAAGGACGCCACCTTCGACATCAAGGAGGACCAGACAGTGGCCTGCTTCCCGCTGGAGTTCCCGGACAACCTCTCGTCCGCATACTTCATCAAGCTCTGCCTGACCGCAGTCGACGGCGAAGTCCTCTCCGAGAACTTCTACTGGCGAGGCCGCGAGGAGGGCAATCTCAAGGCCCTGAGGACCGTGGCGCAGACCTCGCCCAAGTGCAAGGTTGCGCGCAAGGCCACGGCTGACGGATACGAGTTCACCGTCAAGGTGACCAACGACGGCAAGGTGCCGGCCATGATGCTGCGCCTCAAGGCCCTCGACAAGGCCACCGGCGACCTCGTGCTCCCGGTCCTCTATTCCGACAACTACTTCTTCCTGATGCCGGGCGAGTCCAAGACCGTCACCGTCAAGGTCAGGAAGGAGGACTGCGCCGGTAAGCCTTATATCGCACTCAGCGGATTCAATGTCCCTGAAACGAATCTAAAATAGTTCAATATGAAGCGTTTGGCAATATGGACGGCGGTCGCGGCCGCCGTCCTTGCTTTTATCTCCTGCTCCGGCGGCGACCGTTTCACCCGTGTCGTCGACGGACATTTCGAGAGGTACGGCAAGGAAGTGACCTATATCGGGACCAACATGTGGTACGGTCCCATCATCGGCTCGGAGGGCTTCGGGGGCAACCGCGAGCGCCTCATCCGCGAGCTTGACACGCTCAAGGCCCTCGGCCTGACCAACCTCCGCGTCCTGGTAGGCGCTGACGGCCCGGAGAACATACCCGGCCGCACCACGCCGGTCCTGCAGCCCGAGCCGGGCGTGTACAACGATACGCTCCTGAGGGGGCTGGACTTCTTCCTGGCGGAACTGGGCAAGCGCGACATGCAGGCGGTCCTCTTCCTGAGCAACGCCTGGAGCTGGAGCGGCGGCAACAACGTCTATCTCCAGTGGGCTTCGCAGGCGGACAGCACCGCCTCCGGCCGCAGGCGCATCAACAGCTCAGAGTTCTACACCAACCGCAAGGCGCAGGAACTGTATTTCAATCATATACGCACTATTGTCACCCGCCGCAACTCCGTCACCGGCAAGCTTTACAAGGACGACCCGGCCATCTTCAGCTGGCAGCTGGCGAACGAGCCCAGGCCGTTCTCGCGCGAGCCCTCGGTCACGGACGCTTTCTGCAGCGTCCTCGCCGAGTCCGCCGCGCTCATCAAGAGCCTTGACCCCAACCACATGGTCTCGACCGGCAGCGAAGGTGCGATGGGCTGCAACGACGGTGACATCGACCTTGCCAAGCGCCTGCACGAGTGCCCTGACATCGACTACGTGACCATTCACATCTGGCCGATGAACTGGAGCTGGGTGAGGAAGGAGACCCTGGACAGGGATTTCCGCATGGCCGCTTACAGGACCAACACCTATATAGACGAACATGAGGCGTTCTGCAATGAGCTGGGCAAGCCCATGGTCATCGAGGAGTTCGGATTCCCGAGGGACGGCGGATCGTACGATGACGGCACTTCCACTACGCTGAAGGACAGGTACTACAAGCAGGTCTTCGACCGCCTGCTCCGCTCGCGGAGCGAGGGCGGCGCGCTTGCCGGCGTCAACTTCTGGGCATGGAGCGGCTTTGCCGTGAGACCAGCCGGAGGACGCTATGTCTGGATGCCCGGCGACGACTATTTCGGCGACCCGGGCCAGGAGGCGCCGGGCCTGTATTCCGTCTTCGCCAATGACACCAGTACCATCGGGGTCATCAAGGAGGCGACAGCGGCAATTGCCGCTCCCTACGCCCGTGCCCTGGTCGAGAACGACTGGCTCCTGGACAAGGACAAACCCCTGCGTTTCGATGTCCGCAATGTCGGCAAGACACCTTCGTCGCTGACCGTCAAGCTCTCCACCGACAAGGGCGAGCCTGTGGGTGAGTGGACCGAGACTGTCCCGAAGGACGGCATCGTGCAGTTCACCTTCGACCTCACGGACGGATTCTACAAGGTGGAATCCACGCTGGACGGCAGGCCGGTGCGCAGCTTCGTCGTTGGCATCGGCGATCCGGAGAAGGTCGTTTCCGAGCCGGACAAGGCCGACGACTTCGACGAATTCTGGGAGAGGAGTCTCAATGAGCTCGCCGCGGTGGATCCCCAATATAAGTTCACGGAGCTGCCCGAACACTCCAACGATGTGCGCAAGGCATACCGCGTGGACATGATGTCATGGGGAGGGGAGCCCATCTCCGCCCTGCTGATGGAGCCCGTGAAGGACGGCAAGTTCCCGGTGTATGTCAATTATTTAGGATATAACTGCGACCCCTGGTACGAGGACCCTTCAGACAATCCGGAGACCATCAAGGTATGGCTTTGCACCCGCAGGCAGGGCTTCAGCCGGGATCTCAGCGAGCCTGCGGACTTCACTACGAGAGGGCTGGAGAGCCCTGAGACCTATTATTACCACGGAGCATTCCTGGATGTCGTGCGCGGCGTGGACCTCGCGTGCTCGCGGCCTAAGGCCGACCTGACGCGCGTCTTCGCCGAGGGCGGCAGCCAGGGCGGCGCGTTCACTCTGATCAGCGCCGCGCTCGACCCGCGCATCAAGGCCATAGCCACGTTCGTTCCTTTCCTCAGCGACTATCCCGACTATTTCAAGGTGGCGGGATGGCCCGGAAACGAGATTCTCGGTGCAGCCAAGCGACTGGGTATCAGCGATGAAGACCTGTATCACACGCTTTCATACGTCGATGTCAAGAACTTCACCGACCGCATCCACTGCCCGGTCCTGATGGGCTTCGGGCTTCAGGATGACACCTGCCCGCCGCACACCAATTTCGCCGGCTACAACAATATTCCCGCGACTACGGACAAGACGTGGATATGTTTCCCGCTGAGCGGGCATCACGTCGAACGCGAGCCCGGCTGGAACCGGGCCCGCGACGAATTCTTCGCGAGGTTTGAATGATCAGGAAGCGGGGAACTCCGAACCGGAGTCTCCGCTTTTCAGTTCCTTGTCCTTGATGAGGATGTAGTAGCCCCAGTAATTGCCGGAGGCGGTCCTGCGGATGGCTTCGTTGTCACCCCTCATCACCGCATCGGTAAACGCGTCGAAACGCTTGAGGACGTTGTCGTCTATACCCCAGTATTTCGTGTCGATCTCCGAGAGCAGGAGGGCTTCCTGATAATTGACTGGAATCTTCCCGTCCGGCCAGGAAAGGGTCTCCATCGTACGCTTGAAGTTTTCCAGGTCGCCGTACAGCAGCATGTAGCACAGGAACCTGTTCACGGAGTTGCCGGTGCCCATGCCTATCATGCTCATCTGGGCGAGATTGATCTGCGCGTCCTTGGTCATGACGAGGGCGTCGGCACTGGAATGTCCGGTGGTGTCTGCGATGTCGACGGCATTCGCGTATGTCCTGAGCACCTTCTTCGCCGCAGCGTGGGTCTTGGGATTGTGGCTGAGGATCGTGGCGTATTTGCGCGCCAAGGTGAAATTGCCGTTCTCGATATTGTATTTGATCAGCTGATACAGCGAAAGGTGGCTCATGCCGTGGGGCAGGTGGGCGGAATACTGGAATATCTGGTGGATGGCTTCGTTGGGCACGCGCATGCATTCGTTGAGCAGGCTGTTGAACAGGCAGCCCGTCAGGGAGTTGTCTCCTTCCATCCCGAAGTCTTCGGGGCCGGTGAGAGGATATTTGAATGCCCTGTCTCCAAGATTCCCCGTCTCTCCGAGGGCGAGGAAAGCGTACGGCATCAGGCGCGGGTCAGCAGCCGAGTTATCGGGAGTGGCGACTTCCAGGACCTTGTCCCAGCGGTGCAGCAGGGTGTTGACCTCCACTTTGGCAAGCCTCTCCTGGCGTATCGTGCGGGCGTCCAGCCCGATGAGTGCGGCGGTGATGAGCGTGAGGATTGCTGCGACGGGAAATTCCCATTTGCGGGCAGGCTTTTCGTCTTTCTTCTTCAGGATCAGCGACAAGAGCGCAACTCCGGAGGTAATGAGCAGAACCATCACCGGCACCTGGTTGGATGTCATCCGCGCTGTGAAGAACCATAGCGCGAGGGCTCCCAGCAGGCTGACGAGGCGGTGGAAGGGCAGCCTGAACCTGCGCAGGGCCGCATCCAGGGCAAGGTAGGTCAGGGTGATTATCGCAGCGACTATGACGGCTCCCAACACGGGGATGTCATAGAACTGGACGAGGAACGATGCGACAGTTTCCGATATGGGATGCGGCCCGGCCAGCACCTCCCGGAACCAGTCCGGCGTAAGGAGGAACAGGCCGCAGTTCTGCATGTGCGTAAGGGAGTACGGCTGCAGGAAGATGCAGACGCCGCATACGACCAGGAACAGCGCTGCAGGAATCAATGTATTTGTTTTCATTTCGCGAATAGTCTTGCTATGTCCTTCTGCCGTGACGGCGATTCGGAACGTATGAATTCGGGGACGTTATAGGATCTCAGCCTGAGGTCGTTGTGGGAAGGGTCCTTCTGCGGGAGCATGAAGGGTTTGTCGAAACGGCCGTCGCCGGCGTAATGCGCCAGGTAAAGACGCGTGAAACGCCCGTCGTCGCGCCGGCTGCTGAATACTATCCATTTTCCGTTGGAGGACCAGGAATGGTAGCTCTCGGTGCCGTCGCTGTTGAGTTCGTCCACCGGGGCGGCCTCTCCGGTCTTCGGGTCGAACATCCACAGGTCCGCCTCCTCATGCCAGATGGGGAAGGTCCCGAAGGAGGAATGCGTGAAGAGGATGAGGCCGTCGCGGCAGCGCGGGAAGGACACGGAGCCTTCCGGGTCTTCCCAGACCAGCCGCGGCTCGCCGACGAACTGCCCGTCCTCGAAATCTATGGCCATCAGGCGGTAATGCACCTGGCTGCGGTTGTTGACTATCTCCTCGACGAAGTCAGCCGAGCAGTAGTAAAGCGTCTTTCCGTCTTCTGACCAGGCGGGGAAGGTCTCGAGGTATTCCGGCCCGGTCATTGCGGGATAGGTGGTCACGGAGTCGGTCTGGAGATCCATCAGGATGATGTCCGAGCGGGTGTCGTACACCTCGATGGGCTGCCTGTCGCCGATTGTGAAGCTCTGGTGGGTTGTGTTCGACGAGAAGGCCAGGTAACGCCCGTCCGGATGCCAGGCGGGGTACGTGCCCTGGAGCTTTGGCCCTATCGTAGCGATGTTCAGGAGCTTGACTTCATCCCCGTCGACGAAGACGGTGCCGCCGCCCTTGCCCCTGGCGTGCAGCACCATATGCTGCGGGTCGCCGTTGAAGAAGGTGTGGCAGTTCATGCAGCCCTTGGTGTCGGCCTCGGAGGAGACTATGTGCGACTCCTTGTAGGATGAGAGCTGACGCTGGGTGATGGTGATGGAATGCCAGCTCTGGTAGCCTGGGTCGATGAGGCGGTAGACGATATACGGGTCTATGGGGTCTTCCGACCTGTATACGGGGAAGGGCTTGTACGCGACGCCCTGCCGGTCTCCCTTCTTCCAGGCCTTGACGCTGATCCATTCCGTGCCGTCGCGCATCTCGCGCTTCTGCGTGAACTTCCGGCCGTCGGACATGCGGAAAGTTAGTTTCGCCATGTCCGACGGTACGGTCACGCCGACGTAGTCCGGCCAGATGGGAGGGTAGTCCCCGCTCTCCACGAAGGTGGAGGGTCGGCCGCAGGACGACAGAAGCGCCAGCGCACATGCGGCCGATATGGTTTTGACGATTCGATTCATAACATAAAAATACGCAAGTCCGGCCAACTATCCAAGTTTTTCGGCTTTTTTTGCGTTTGCGCGTTAAAATTGTTAAATTTGAGAACGCTGACACAGATACTTTTATAACCAAAAACGTCCATATTTATGAAAAAGATCTTCTTCCTGGCGGCGGCCGCGCTTCTGGCGGCGGTCTCGTGCGGCTCTCCCAAGGGCAATGAGGCCGAAGACGGCCAGAAACTCTTCATCGGCGACAATATCGCCGTAGCACAGACGCAGTACGGCAAGGTACGCGGTTACATCCTTAACGACATCTACCAGTTCAAGGGCATTCCCTACGGCGCTCCGACGGGCGGCAAGAACCGCTTCATGCCTCCGCAGAAGCCCGAACCGTGGGAGGGCATCCGCAATGCCTACAACTATGCCGAGTCCGCGCCCCAGGTGGTCAGCTACGACCGCAGCCCCGAGTCACCCGGTTTCCTCGCCGATGCCTGGAATTATGATCTGATTGGCGAGGACTGCCTCCGTCTGAATGTCTGGACGCCCGGTCTCGATTCCGCCAAGCGTCCTGTCATCGTATGGCTGCACGGCGGCGGCTTCTCCAGCGGCAACGCCATCGAGCAGAACGGCTACGGCGGCGAGAATCTCTCGAGGTACGGCGACGTGGTTTTCTGCTCGGTCAACCATCGCCTGAACTCCTTCGGATTCTCCGATTTCGCCAGTGTCGGCGGGGAGAAGTATCTTCACTCCGGCAATGTCGGAATGCTTGACATCATCGCAGCGCTCCAGTGGGTTCACGACAATATCACCAATTTCGGCGGTGATCCCGGCAACGTAACGATCATCGGCCAGTCCGGCGGTGGCTCAAAGGTGAGCACCGTCGCGGCCATGCCTGCCGCCAAGGGCTTGGTACACAAGGGAGTGGCCCTTTCGGGCAATTCCGTCCGCGGCGGCGACAAGGCCGCTGCCGAGAAGCTCGGAGAATACATCCTCAAGGAGGCCGGCCTGAAGCCCGCCCAGATCGACAAGCTGCAGGAGATGCCCTGGGAGGAGTATTACGCGCTGGCCAACAGGGCTTCACGCAGGATGGCCGCCGAGACCGGCATAAGCTCCGGCTTCAGGCCGGTGTCCGACGGCGTCGACATCCCCTTCGAGTTCTTTGCCGCCGATGACCCCAGCGTCCCGGACATCCCGATGCTCTATTGCACGGTGTTCCAGGAGCAGAATCCTGACCGTACCGATGCTTCCCTCGAGGATATCACCATGGACGGTGTAGTGGAGAAGCTGTCTTCCCGCTATGGTGACAACACCCGCCAGATCGTGGAGGCTTATGCCAAGACCTTCCCGGATCTCCGTCCCATCGAAGTATGGGCCCTGCTCACCGGTGTCCGTACCAATGTCGTCCGTGCCGCCAACACAAAGCTCCAGCAAAAGTCTCCGGTCTATATGGCATGGTTCGGCTGGCAGCCGCCGCTTTTCGACGGCCGCATGCGCGCCTTCCACTGCCTTGACATCTGCTTCTGGCTGCACAATACGGATACGATGATCACCCATACCGGCGGCGGTGCGAAGCCGCGCGCGCTGTCGGACAAGATGTCCGACGCGCTGCTCGCTTTCATGCGCACCGGCGATCCGAACTGCAAGTCCCTCCCGGCATGGCCCAAGTATACCGCCGAGAACGGTGAGGTGATGGTCCTCAACGATGTCTGCGAGGCAAAGAACGATCCCGACCGCGAGTGCCGCACCCTTCTTGAGCAGCTTACCGCGAGATAGTCAATCCATACTTTAATAGTGTTGTTGAGGGTCCACATGCTGGACCCTCAACAACATTTTGGGGCATTTTTGACGTTGAGGGTCCAGTGGTTGGACCGTCAGCGTCACTTATTTGTCCGAGAGCTGGCCGAGGAGGGAGGCAAGTAGACGGGTCAGATGGCGGCGGGTATACCGCTCGAGGCCGGTGGGGCTGAAGGCGCTGCCGGGGTCGGCGGAGGCCGGGGTGTCTTTCAGGGTGAGGGCGGCGAGGTGCATGGACCAGGCGCGGTCCACCGCGGAGCGGATGGCCGCGGCGTTGGTCCAGTCGCACATGACGCCGGTGCGGGTGTCGGCGAGGACCTGCGCCGCCGCGCCGTCCTCCTGGCCGATACCCAGCACCGGACGCCGCGCCGCCAGGTATTCGAAGATCTTGCCGGGCAGGACGTTGCGGTACTCGGGCTCCTGGCGCAGGGGGAGTATCAGAAGGGTGGCGGCGCGCTGCTCGGCGACGGCCTCGTCGTGGGGCCTGTAGCCGAGATTGTCGAGGCAGGGGCCGAGGCCGCGCGCCTCGATGGCCGCGACGATGGCCTCGTCGACCTTGCCGACGAGGCGGATGCGCAGCGCGCGCCGGAACGCCTCGTCCCCGGCGCATTTATCCGCCAGGGCGTCCCAAAGCAGCAGCGGATTGCCGTCCTCGGCGAACAGACCGGTATGCGTCACGCGGAACTCCGCCGGGCTGTCATCGTGGAGAAGGTCTGTTTGAGGCTTTGAGACCTTCTCCACAGAATCGGCGTCCTGGGCGGATGAGGGGCGGTTTTCCCGTGGAAGGTCTGCAGTGTTTGAGCAGACCTTCTCCACGGGGGCGTTCAGTGTGGCGGGGTAGTCGTCCTCGTCGAAGCCGTTGGTGATGAGGACGACGGGGGTGCGTGTCATCTCCTGGAACTCCCGCTGTACCAGCGGGGTGACGGAGATGACCGCCGAGGCCTCGTCCAGCACCGACTTCTCGAGACGGTGCTGTTTGCGGTCGGCCGCCTTGCCAAGATGTAAATGCTTGTAGTAGAACATCTTCGTCCAAGGGTCCCGGAAGTCCGCCACCCATGGGATACCGGTGGCCCGGTGCAGTCCGCGCCCTATCAGGTGCATGGACTGCGGCGGCCCCGTCGTGACGATAACGTCCACTGGATGCTCCTTCAGGTACTTTTTGAGGAACCGGACCGATGGTCCGACCCACCAGACCCTCGGGTCGGGCACGAAAAGGTTGCCCCGGATCCAAAGCGAGAGGTTCTGTTTCCAGTTCTTGCTGCCGCCGGAGATGGGGTTGACCTCGCCGCCGGTGGCGCGGGCCGTGCCGCCGGGCGCAGTTTCACCGCCGCCCGCGGCTCGCGCACCCGTCCCCCGGCTCCCGCCGATCAGAGTCTGCATGTCCGTCGAGGCCTTGGAACCCATCACGCGGCGGTAGAAGGCGTAGGGTTCCATGATGGGCCGCCGGATGATCTCCGCTTCAGCCGGGATATCGGCCAGAAGCGTCTCGTCCACGGATGACAATTCAGGGTTCTCCGGGGTGTAAATCACCGGCTGCCAGCCTTCGGCGGGCAGGTATTTGGCGAATTTCACCCAGCGCTGCACGCCCGACCCCCCGGCCGGCGGCCAATAGTAGCTGATGACTAGAACCCTTTTCATTTCGTTATTGTCGTTTGGACAAAGGTACGCAATTGGAGCAACTATTTCAAACATCTTTCATTCCCTTTTCACTACCTTTGCACCATGAAGAAAGCTGTCATCTTCCTCTTGGGGCTCGTCTTCACGGCCTGTTCCCCGCGCCTGATGCCCCTCCCCGACGGTGTCGTCCCGTACGACCTCCTCTCGGGCAAGGCGCTGGATGCCCGTAAAGCCGCCAGGGCCGACGGCATCTTTGCCGCCTGGCAGGGCGGCGGCCAGTCAGTTTCCGTCGTCAGGTACAATCCAGCGAGGATGCGGGCCGAAATCGTGACGGCCCCCGGGGCTGCTGCAGACAGTGTCAGTGCGCTATGCGAGCGTCACGGAGCCCTGGCAGGCATCAACGGCAGTTATTTCGACATGAGGGCTATGACCCCCATGACATTTGTCAAGGACGAAGGCGTCGTGGTCGGAGAGACATCCTCCTCCGAACTTTTCCGCACGAACGGCATCGTCGCCCTGTCGGGAAAGAAGACAGGCATTGATCCGGCTGATTCCACTGTGGTCCATGATGCCTGGCGTGAGGCCATGGCCAGCGGTCCTATCCTGATTGACGGGGGCAGGGCCCTTGATTATTCCGAGGGTATCCCGCAGCCGGACAATTTCTTCGAACGCCGCCATCCCCGTTCGGTGGTCGGGCAGGACGGCAGCGGCAATGTCTGGCTGATCGTGGTCGACGGCAGGGTGCCGGGCGAGGCGGAAGGAATGACCATATCCGAGTTGACCTCGCTTTGTCTCCAGTTGGGCCTGACGGACGCCCTCAACCTTGACGGCGGAGGCTCTTCCACGCTTTGGACGAAGAGTGCGGGAGTCATCAGTCATCCGTGCGACAACCGCCGTTTCGACCACGAAGGACAGCGCAGGGTCCCCAATGCATTGATAGTCCATTGATTTTGTTGACAATTTGAAATAGAACATGAAAAAAACCTGTTTGCATTTTCTGTTTTTTGTGTTGGCAGCCACTATGTTTGCTTTTGTCCCGTCATACGGACAGAACGGTCGTGCTCTTTACCTGGAACTCCTTGGCGCATCAAACGGCCTGGGCATCAACTATGACGCCAGGTTCGACCGGGATGCTGCGTCCGGCTGGGGCTGGCGCACCGGCCTCGGTTTCGGCTACCGGTATTCTTCCACCGGCCTGGCATACGATTTCTCCGACAAAGGCAGGGTGCAGGGCGGCGAGACTACGCAGATAACCATCTCCCATATTTACGACCAGAGTTTCAGGGCTTCCATTCCGCTGGAAATCAATTATTTGTTGGGAAATGGGGCATCGAAGCTCGATCTCGGTGCCGGCGGGCTTTTCTGCGCGGACCTTTATACGGCCAGGGACGGGGCGAAGCCGCATCTGGCTTTCGGGGTCTCACCTTATCTGAGTGCGGGCTACCGGCTTGTCACCGAGAAGCGTTTCGTTTTCCGCGCCGGAGTCATCTCTCCGTTCACCTTCCGCACCCGCGAACTCTCCTTCTGGCCATATATCTCCTTCGGCCGCGCCTTCTAAATCCGGCGACATCCTTCGACCTTCGGTAGAAGGATGCGGGTGTTTTTGCTCAAAAGTGCGTTATCCTTCGACCCTCGGTAGAAGGATGCGGGGGGGGAGGGCTGGTGGAGGGAGCGGAGAAACGAAAAGAACCGGGAAATGCCCGAAGGTAACGGCGTTTTCGGGCGCATCGTTCGGGAAATACCCGAAGGTTGTGGGTGAGGATGAGGATGGGTGAGTGCGGTAATTCGAGAATAATGATTAACTTTGTATGATACGGCAGCCGGATGGCTTTAGCATTCGGTAAAGGCTGCCGGGACAATCATTTCACGAAGATGGCGAAGACGAAGGAAAAAGATCCGATGACCCCGATGATGAAGCAGTTTTTCGGCTTCAAGGCCCAGTGCCCCGATGCCGTGCTGCTGTTCCGTTGCGGGGACTTCTATGAGACTTACGGCGAGGACGCCGTGATAGCCAGCAAGGTCCTCGGCATCGTGCTGACGAAGCGCTCGAACGCTTCTGAGGACGCGATCCCGATGGCCGGCGTTCCTTACCATGCCATCGACGCCTATCTTCCCAAACTCATCCGTGCCGGCTACAAGGTAGCCATCTGCGACCAGCTGGAGGACCCGAAATTCGCCAAGAATATAGTCAAGAGGGGAGTGACCGAAATCGTTACGCCGGGCGTTGCCTTCGGCGAACAGATGCTGGTCCAGAAGGAGAACAATTTCCTGGCAGGCCTTTATTTCCAGAAAGACAGCTGCGGCGCCGCTTTCCTGGACGTGTCCACCGGCACCTTCAAGGTGGCGCAGGGTACGCCCGAGTATGTCGGTACGCTGCTGGCCTCCTTCGCTCCGAAGGAGCTCGTCGTCCCGCGCGGCTATGAGAAGACTGTCAAGGAGAAGTACGGTACGCAGGCATACATCACAACCCTCGACGAATGGGCGTTCGTGCAGGACGCCTCTGAGGACAAGCTTCGCAAACAGCTGGGTGTCAAATCCTTGAAGGGGTTTGCCATCGGCTCCTGCCTGCTGGGCGTTTGCGCTGCGGGCGCGCTGCTCGTCTACCTCGAGCAGACGCACCACAGCGGCCTGGGCAATATCTGCTCCATCTCCCGCATAGACGGTTCCAAGTTCGTCTGGATGGACAAGTTCACTTTCCGCAACCTCGAGATCTTCGGGTCGGCGGCGGGCGCGGAGGGGACTGCGCTGGTCGATGTCATCGACCGCTGCAGCTCCCCCATGGGCGCCCGCCTGCTCCGCCAGTGGCTCTCGATGCCGGTGATGGACCTCGATGAGCTGAACGCGCGCTACGACGTGGTGGAGCATTTCGTGAAGGAGGATGGGGATTTGCGCGAGCTGCAGGCCCTGATGTCCAATGTGGGTGACCTGGAGCGCATCCTGTCGCGCGCCGCGACCGGCAAGATCCTTCCGCGCGAGGTGATGCAGCTCGGAAGGTCGCTGGAGCAGATGGATCCGATTGCGGCGCTGTGCCGCGGCAGGGGCGTGGCTGAACTCGACCGCATGGTCGGGGAGCTGCGCGGCTGCGGCGGCCTGCTCGGCGACATCCGTCGCACGATGGCCGCCAGCCCCGCCGCGCAGCTCGGCAAGGGCGACATCATCGCCTCCGGCGTGGACGCCGAACTCGACGAGCTCCGCGACATCTCCCGCGGCGGCAAGGAATACCTCCTGCAGATGCAGCAGCGAGAGATTGACCGAACTGGCATCAGCTCCCTCAAGATAGGCTACAACAATGTCTTCGGCTACTACATCGAGGTCCGCAACACCTTCAAGGACAAGGTCCCGGAGGAATGGATACGCAAGCAGACCCTGGTCAATGCCGAGCGTTACATCACCGAGGAGCTCAAGGAGTACGAGGAGAAGATCCTTTCGGCCGAAGGCCGTATCTATGAGCTTGAAAGCCGGATATATACCGCACTCGTGACAGAGATCCAGGGCTATATCCGTGACATCCAGGCCAACTGCCAGATCCTGGCCAGGCTGGATGTCCTGTCCGGCTTCGCCGAACTGGCGGCTGACAGCCGCTATTGCCGTCCGGAAATGACGGACGGCCTCGTACTGGACATCCGCGCCGGCCGCCATCCCGTCATCGAGAAGATGATGGGGCCGGGCGAGGAGTACGTCCCCAACGACGTCTACCTTGACTCCGAGCAGCAGCAGATCATCATTCTGACCGGCCCCAACATGGCCGGAAAGTCAGCCCTGCTGCGCCAGACCGCACTCATCGTGCTGCTGGCGCAGGTCGGCTGCTGGGTCCCGGCCGACAGCGCCACCATCGGTTATTTCGACAAGATATTCACCCGCGTCGGGGCGTCTGACAACATTTCCCGCGGGGAATCCACCTTCATGGTGGAGATGCTTGAGACCTCCATGATCATGCACAACCTGTCGGAGCGCTCGCTGGTGCTGCTGGACGAAATCGGCCGCGGTACATCGACCTACGACGGAATGTCCATCGCCCGTGCCCTGGTGGAGTACCTCCACGAGCACGGCAAGCGGGCCAAGACGCTCTTCGCCACGCATTACCATGAACTGAACGACCTGGAAGGCCTGTACCCCAGGGTGAAGAATTTCCACATCGCCGTCAAGGAGGTGGGCAAGCAGGTGATCTTCCTGCGCAAGCTCAAGGAGGGCGGAGTGGCACACAGTTTCGGTATCCACGTGGCGCGCCTCGCCGGCATGCCGCGCGAGGTGCTCGACTCCGCCGAGCGCACCCTCGCGCAGCTCGAGGGCGGCTCCACCCCGAAGGTCTACGGTCTGGGCCTCCCTGTCGCGGAGTCGGGCTCAAGCCCGCGTCGGTTGGGGTCCCTTCCGGGACATGCCGACCCTGCCCGGGTAAATGCGGTCTCCGAGCCAGACTCCGCGGCAGGGAGCCAGCCGGAGGATGTCGAGCCCGGGTTCCAGCTGTCGCTGTTCCAGCTCGACGATCCGACTCTGAGTGCGATCAGGGACAAGCTGAATGCCGCCGACCTTGACAACATGACACCGATGCAGGCATTCGACCTGCTTCGTTCGATGAAAGCCGAATTAGGATTGTAATATGGATATAAGACTGAAGAAAATACTTCCCTATACCCTTGTAGTGCTGTTTTTCCTCGTTGCTGCTTATGGATTCGTGCCGCAGGTGCTGGAGGGCAAGATGGTGAACCAGAGCGACATTTCCGGCTATGTCGGCATGTCGCACGAGATGAACGAATGGAACAAGGCGCATCCGGACGATCCGACGTCCTGGACGGACTCGATGTTCGGCGGAATGCCGACGACGACCATTTCCGCTCCACGGAAGGGTGACTGGACCCAGGCCATTTACGACCTCCTGCTTACCGGGAAGCGTCCGGCGACGTACCTGTTCATCGCCCTGCTGGGCGGATTCCTGCTGCTTCTGTCCCTGGGCGTGGATACGCTTCTGGCGGCCGGAGGCGCGGTCGCCATTGCGTTCTGCTCCTACAATTTCCAGATCATACAGGTCGGGCACAACACGAAGATGCAGGCCATCGCGTTCCTTCCCTGGGCGCTTGCCGCGTTCGTTTTCACGTACCGGCGGGCATTCAAGGAGGGAAAGAACTGGAAGGACAGGCTCCCCGGAACAGTGCTGGGAGCCGTCCTGTTCGCCTTTGCGGTGAGTTTCCAGGTCAAGGCCAACCACCAGCAGATCACTTACTACCTGGCGCTGATGCTCGTCATCTATGCGCTTGTGCTGTTCGTGCGGCTTGCGGCCGACAAGGCCCGCAGGGGCCTGCTGGGCCGCTTCTTCGCCGCCTCTGCCCTGCTCGTCGTGATGGGCCTCGCCGGCATTGCCACCAACGCCAACAAACTGGTCCCGGTGTACAAGTACACGGCCCAGTCGATGCGCGGAGGCTCGGAGCTCGCCTCGGCGGGCAACGCCGCCTCCGGCGGTCTGACCCTGGACTATGCCACGGCCTGGTCCTATGGCTGGGAGGAACTTCCCAACCTCTTGATTCCCAACTTCAACGGCGGGTCGTCCAGCGGTGCCATCAACCCCAGGTTTTCCGCGACGGCGAAGGTTTTCAAGGACGCCGGATACAAGGATTACAGGAGGATAGTCAAGGCGCTGCCGCTGTACTGGGGCCCGCAGCCGTTCACGGCGGGCCCGATGTACATGGGCGCCATAACCTTTTTCCTTTTCATACTGGGACTTCTCCTCTGCAGGCCGAAGGATAAATGGTGGATAGTCATCTGTACGCTGCTGGCGGTTTTCCTGTCCCTCGGCAGCCATTTCATGGGCTTCACGAAGTTCTTCTACGACCATATGCCGTTCTACAACAAGTTCAGGACGGTATCCATGGCGCTCATCGTCCTGCAGACGACCCTGCCTGTGCTGGGCTTCCTGGCGCTCGACCGGGTCCTGAAGGATGAGACCGACCCTGCTTCGCTCCGCAGGAAAGGCATCATAGCCTATGCGGTCACGGGCGGTTTCTGCCTGCTGATGCTGCTGGTTCCTTCGCTTGCCGGATCATTCACCGGTGCCTCGGATGCCAGTCAGCAGGATATACTTGTGGAGGCCTTCAAGGTAGACAGGGTCACCCTGCTGCGTATGGATGCGTTGCGTTCACTGGTGCTGATTACCGCGGCGTTCCTTCTGCTGCTCTGGGGAAGCCATGTGCCCAAGGTTGAAGCTGAAGAGGGAGCCGGGGATATGGAGCCTGTGGTCTCAAAACCTTCCCCGACGCGCCTGCGCGCTGCCACCCTGCTCGTCTGCGCCCTGGTCTTCGTCGACCTGTTCGCGGCAGGGAAGCGTTATCTGTCATCCGACGATTTCGTTACCCCGAAGGATTTCGACAGCCAGTTCACAAAGACATTCGTAGACGAATCGATCATGGAAGACCCCGCCGTGTCGTACCGCGTCCTTGACCTTACGGTCGATCCGTTCAACAGTTCGCGCCGTTCCTACTGGCACAAGAACATCGGCGGCTACAGCCCTGCCAAGCTCCAGCGCTACCAGGAGCTTATATCCGCGTATCTGACCGGGGAAATCGAGTCCATCTACGGTGCTGCGGAGGGTGCCGAGACCGTTACCGATGTAGAGGAGAACCTCCCGGAACTGCCCGTCCTGTCCGCACTCAACCTGAAATATGTCATCCTGGGGGATGAAGTCCTGCCTGCGGTCAACCACAACGCCTTCGGCAATGCGTGGTTCGTCGACGGGACGGTGGCGGCGGGCTCGCCCGACGAGGCGCTTGCGCTCGTCGGGGCCACGGACCTGCGCCATGGCGCGGTCCTCGAGCCCGCCGACGCGGGGGCTGCGGCCGCCTTCGGCGTCCCCGCCCCCGGCGACACCATCTCCATGACCTCCTACGCCCCGAACGAGCTGCATTTCCGTTACAGCACTTCCGGAGACCGCCTGGCGGTTTTCAGCGAGGTCTACTACCCTGAGGGCTGGCACGCCTGGCTGACCGACACCGGCGCGGAGGTGCCGGTGCTCCGCGCCGACTGGATTCTCCGCGCCGCGGTCCTGCCCGCCGGCGACCACGAACTGGTGATGCGTTTCGACCCGAAGTCAGTCTCTGAGAGCGCCGCGGTCTCGCGGGCTTCGTCCATCGGCATCATAGTCCTGCTGCTCCTGGCTGCTGCCGGAGCCGTTGTCCTACCCAAACGCAAGGAAGATGGAAGTCAGGGCTAAAAAGGCGCTCGGGCAGCATTTCCTGACCGACCAGGGCATAGCGCAGGCCATAGTCCGGGCCCTGCGCGAGGACGCGTCCGCTCCGCGGGACGTCCTCGAGATCGGCCCCGGAATGGGCGTCCTGACTCAGTATCTGCTTAAGCGCGAGGATCTTGATCCCATGATGATAGAGATCGACACCGAGTCGGTCGAGTACCTGCTGACGCATTTCAACGGCATGCAGGGACGTCTCATCGAGGGCGACTATCTCAAGCTGAACATTTCGAAGTTCTTCAAGGGCCCTTACCGCATCATCGGCAATTTCCCGTACAACATCTCCTCGCAGATATTCTTCAAGATACTGGACGACAAGGACCGCGTCCCCGAAGTGGTCTGCATGATACAGAAGGAGGTGGCGGACCGCATCGCCGAAGGGCCGGGGTCCAAGACCTACGGCATCCTTTCCGTGCTCCTCCAGGCCTGGTACGACATAGAGTATGTACTTTCTGTCGGCCCGGGGGCTTTCAGCCCGCCGCCGAAGGTCCGGTCGGCTGTCATCCGCCTCACCCGCAACTCCCGCAGCGAGCTCGGCTGCGATGAAAAGCTCTTCAAGACCGTCGTCAAGACCGCCTTCAACCAGCGGCGCAAGACCCTGCGCAACGCGCTGAAGCCTATGCTGCCCGCCGGCGCAGACGCCTCGGCGTTCTTCGCGGACCCGGTCTTCGACCTCCGCGCTGAGCGCCTCGGCGTCGAGGACTTCGTCGCCCTCACCCGCCGTTTCGGGCAGGCTGCTTACTGACCCTGAACTTAACGGCATGATGTGGAAGGCCATCAAATACATCCTTATCTTCTACGCTTTCCATGGGCCTGTTCTTCGGATGGCTCTGCTACCGGACCGGAAGTCTCCTGCCCGGCATCGTGCTGCATGTCTTCAACAATTCCCTGCCATGTATCGCAGGCATGGTGGCAGCAGAGGAGAGTGAGTATGAGACAATGGCTGAATACTTCGGTTCGCCATGGACCGAGGACATCGCAATCGCTTTGTCGCTTATCGTGTGCGTCGAATTCCTGGTGATCGTCGTTCGTATGGTGGACAGGCATTATCCGCTTCCGGAGGCTCAGAAGGAGTAGCCGAGGTGGATTGAGATGCCGGTGGCCATTACGTCCTTGATCTTCTGCTGGGGGTCGCGAATGGTGCCTATGACATCACCGACCCCTATCAGCCTGCGGCTGAGGAAGTGGTGCGTGTCAACCCCGAGGGCGATGTAGATATTCTCCGCCAGGTCCAGGCCGATCTGCGGTTCGAAAAAGAATCCTTTCGTATTGCCTTCCGCGCTGAAGTTCACTACGGCGCCAATGTCGGCGGTGACGAAGGGCCTTAATTCTCCGGGCCTGATGCGGCCGAGACGTGCGCGCACGAATATCGGGGCTACGAATTCATCGCCGTAATAGTGGATCAGGGTCCCGTCGCCATGGTCTTCGGTCTCGCTTATGGAATGGACATAGCGCAGGCCTGCGCCGGCTCCGAGGAAGAACCCGCGGGTATGCTGCTTGCCCCATACGAATGCACCGCCGAACGAATAGTTGGCCCCCTCGGAAAGGCTGATATGCCCGTAGCCCTCAGCCGACTTCTTCGCCGGGCTCCATGGGCCTATGGCGAAGGCGCCGGTGCTTAGCATCAGCGCAAAGATGACGGCTGTTACGATCCTTCTCATGACTGCGGATCCTTCCCTTCCAGTTTATTTGCAAGCCTGGAGGCGATCTCCAGGAATGCGAGGCCGTCCGGGCGTGAGCCCAGGGCTACGGGCTCGCCATTATCGCCGCTTTCGCGGATGCTCTGGACGATGGGGACCTGCCCCAGCAGGTCTATGCCCAGGGCACGCGCCATGGCGACGCCTCCGCCCTGTCCGAAGAGGTAGTACTTCTCGTCGGGATGCTCTGCCGGAGTGAACCAGGACATGTTCTCGATGAGACCGAGGACAGGCTTTTCCACACCTTTGTTGCCGAACATGTTGACGCCTTTCTCGACGTCGGCGAGGGCGACGTTCTGGGGAGTGGTGACGATGACGGCTCCCTCCATCGGGATGTCGTGGACCAGGGAAATATGGATGTCTCCCGTGCCCGGGGGCATGTCTATCAGAAGGAAGTCGAGCTCGCCCCACTGAACCTGCAATATCATCTGTTTCAACGCATTGCAAGCCATAGGCCCGCGCCAGATCAGGGCCTGGCCGCGGTCGGCGAAATAGCCAATGCTCATCCATTTGACGCCGAATTTCTCTGCCGGGAGGATCCACTGCTTTCCCTCTTCGTCCTCGACCGCCTCTGGTACGTGGCCTTCCGTGCCGGTCATCACCGGCACGGAAGGACCGTACACGTCGGCGTCGGCGAGGCCGACCCTGTAGCCCATGCGGGCGAGCGCGACGGCAAGGTTCACCGCGACGGTGGACTTGCCGACGCCGCCCTTGCCGGAGGCTACGCCTATGATGTGCTTCACGTCCCTGACCTGCTCGAAGTCGAGGTCGAGCACGTTTGTCTTTTTCTTTTCCGGAGCCTCGTCAACGACGATGGTCCTGACTTCATTTTCAATGCCGGGAAACTCCCTGTTGAGGGTGGCGCGGGTGCTGCCCACGAGGTATTCCGTCAGCGGGTCGCGCCTTTTGGGAAACCCCAGCGTCACGGTTATCCTTCCTTCGGAGGCCTCCACGGCGTGCACCATCCCAAGGGCGACGATATCCTTGTCGCCCTTGCCCGGATGGCGCACTGCTGCGAGAGCATTAAGTATTTCCTGTTCAGTCATTTATTTGACAATGTTCATTTCGTCGAGGAGATATCCGGCTCCGCCGAACTTGTCCATGAGGAGGAATACGTAGCGGATGTCCACGCAGATGCACCTCTGGAGCTCGGGCTCGAACATCACGTCGCTGGACATCGACTCCCAGTTGCCGTCGAAGGCCAGGCCGATGAGGTTGCCGTCGGCATCCATCACGGGCGAGCCGGAGTTGCCGCCGGTGATGTCGCAGTTGATGAGGAAGCAGGCGGGGAGTTCGCCGTTTTCATTGGCGTACTGGCCATAGTCCCTGTTCACATATATCTCGTGCAGGCGGGCGGGTACGCGGAATTCGTAGTCGTCGTTGTTCTCCTTCTCGATGACGCCCTTGAGGGTGGTGTAGTGCTTGTAGAGCACGCCGTCCTTCGGGGAATAGGACTTCACGGTGCCGTAGGTGAGGCGCATCGTGCTGTTGGCGTCAGGGTAGGAAGGTTCTCCGGCCTTCCATTCCATCAGACCCTTGGTGAAGGCCTTGTTGGCTTCGGCGATGGCGCCGGAACTGGCTTCGATGGCCGGGGTCAGCTTCATGGCCGCCTGTGCGATGGCCCTGTACAGGTTGACAGCCGGATCCTGCATTACATCGTCCATGCCCTTGATCTTCTCCCGTATCCTGGCTTCCGAAGTGAAGGCGGTATTGTCGAAGAGGTAATCCACGAAAGCTTCCACCTGGGACTCGTCGAGCCCGTCGATGGCAATCTTGTCCTCAGGCTTGACGTTGGCGAGGTAGTGCTTCAGCAGTGCGACTCCCTCCCGGCGGTCGAGCGGTTCGCTGTAGTCCTTGTATACGCGGGAAATGGCGGCGGCGGCGTCCGCCACTGCCTCTTCGCCCTCCTTGCCGGAGGATGTCGCCCTGGAGAGCGCGTTGGCGAAATTGGCTGCGAATCCGACGACCTCAATGCGGTAAATGCTCTCGGTGAGGAGGTTGTATGCCTTGTTGGCCTCGGAAGCCGACGCCACGGCGTCAGCAATGGTCTGGATGGCACTTCCGTAGGCGTCGCGGCGTTTCTTCTTCGCGTTGACCCATTTCATGAAATCGGCCTCCTTCTGCTCCTCGCGGCCGATGATGTTGAGCTTCTCGAAGGCAAGCTCCTCGCCCTGCCACTTCTTCCATCCGTTGGACGAGCTGGCATACTTGCTGGCGTACTGGAGGTTGACCTCGGGATCGGCCATGCGGGCGTCCCACATCACGTCCTGGCGGACGGTGCGGGCATCGATGGCCACTCTCTGGTTGGCGATCATGTCCTTGAGCTGGGCGGCGGTCTGGAAGCGCTGCGTGCGTCCTGGATAACCCATGATCATGGCGAAGTCGCCGTCCTTGTATCCTTTAAGGGACACTCCGAGGGTCTTTACGGGACGGTAGGGAACGTTGTCGGGGCTGTATGCGGCGGGCTCGTTGTCACGGCCGGCATACACGCGGAACATCGAGAAGTCGCAGGTGTGGCGGGGCCACATCCAGTTGTCGGTCTCGCCGCCGAACTTGCCGGACGATGCCGGAGGAGCGCCGACGAAGCGGACATCGGTGTAGGTCTTGTAGACGATGAGGTAGAAGACGTTGCCGTTATAGAAGCTGGTCACCCGGGCCGAGCAGTGGGGATTGTCCGCCTCGGCCTTGTCGGCGAGCGCTTCCGCGGCTGCCTCCATGGCGGCCTCGGCGAGCTCTTCCTTGTTCTCTGCCTTCCTGTTTGCCTTCAGCGTGCTGTCATAGGCTTTCTGAATCACGTCGGTGACATCGGTCATGCTCTGGAGGAAGGTCACGCTGAGTCCGCGTGCGGGGAGTTCCTCGCTGAGGTTCATGGCCCAGTAACCGTCCTCGAGATAGTTGTGCTCCGGGGTGGAGAGCGCCTGGATGTTGCTGTAGCCGCAATGGTGGTTCGTGATGACGAGGCCCTTGTCGGAGATCATCTCTCCGGTGCAGCCGCCGCCGAAATGGACGATGGCGTCCTTGAGCGAGGAATTGTTGATGCTGTAGATCTGCTCCGGGGTGAGGCGGCAGCCGAGGTCGGCCATCGCCTGGGCGTTCATTTTCTGGAGGAGGGGCAGCAGCCACATTCCTTCATCGGCGCTGGCGCTGACGGCGATGGTCAGCGCGGCGGCGATTGTCAAGATCATTCTTTTCATATCGTGTCGAATAAGGTTGGTTCCAGTTCCTTGGGGTGGAAGCTCTTCCGGTGCCAGGGGGTATACCCGTATTTGCGGATGGCTTCGATGTGTTCCGGGGTGGGGTAGCCCATGTTGCGTTCCCATCCATACTGCGGGTATTCCAGGGCTATCTTCCTCATGAACTCGTCCCGCCAGGTCTTGGCGAGAACCGAGGCGGCGGCGATGCTGGCGTAAGTCGCATCGCCGTGCACGACGGTCACGTGCATGTAGCCTTCCATGGGCTTGAAGCGGTTCCCGTCGATGAGCAGCAGGTCGGGCTTGACCTTGAGCCGGAGGACGGCCCTCTGCATGCCGGTGATGGAGGCGTTGAGGATGTTGATGCGGTCTATTTCTTCCGGCATGACGGCTTCCACCGCCCACGCAAGGGCTTCCTGCTCGATTATGGGACGCATTATGTTGCGCGCCCGCTCCGTCATCCGCTTCGAGTCGTCCAGGAGAGGATGGCTGAAGCCGGGCGGCAGCACGACGGCGGCGGCGAACACCGGCCCGGCGAGCGGGCCCCTGCCCGCCTCGTCGCAGCCGGCCTCGACGAGGCCTTCGTGCATGTATGCTTTCAGTTGGAAATCCAGCGGCATGGTCGGAGCGTTTTACGCATCATGCCACAAATTTAAACATTTTTCCCGTCTTCCTTCCTGTTTTCGAGCAAAGCGACCATCGATTTGAGGTTGCGGATGTTGTCTTCCTTCTCCTTTACGAGATCCTTGAGGAGGAGGATCTCCTTCATCATCGCTTCCAGGCGCGCCTCATACTCGTCCGTCAGGTCCCTCACGCGGTTGTTGTATTCCTCCCTTGCATCCCGGAGCCTGGCGTCTCCCGATTCCGAGGGGAAATATCCAAGGGTAACCTCCTCCGGAGTCAGGCCGGCCCATTCCGCCACCTTCATTATGGTCTCGCTGAGCAGCCGGGTCTTGCCTTTCTCTATGTTGCGGTACGTGTTGCGGGCTATCCCGAGGATGTCTGCCATTGCCTCCTGGGACAGGTTGTGTTCCAGGCGTATCCTCATAAGGTTCCTCTTTATGGATTCGTTATCCATTTCCTACAGATGGCGGTTACAGAGCAAAGTTATCTAACGGTGCAGTCATTCGCTGACACGATTTTCTGTACAATGACACGTTTTGGTTGTCAAACATCCCGAAAATATCAAAAATCGTATTTTTTTCTTTCTACCCCCATGCTCCGACTGCTTGCCGGTTGCCTTTTTCAGCGGAATGTGTCATAATTGCATTGCAAAATGACAGCGATATGAGGACACTTGATGAGAATTACGCCTTGCTGGAAAGGCTTGTGGACGAGGAGATGATCTATCTTGCCCCGGAGTTCGATTTCGGCCGCGTGTGCCGGTTGCTGGGGGCGCGGCGCGCGGAGATGGACGCGCTGCTGGAGCGCGAGCTCGGCCTCGACGGGGCCGGGCTCTTCGCTTCGCTGCGCGCCGCCCTCCCCGGCCGCCTGGAGCGCAAATATGGCCTAAAATGCTTTTTTCAAGATGATTGACAATTTTTTATTGGTTATGCCCCTAAAATTGCCTAACTTTGCAAACTGCGCTGTTTAGCCGCTGATTTTAGAAGATATATCAATAAAATAACTGAAAAATGAAAGAGTATTCCACCAAAGACATCCGCAACGTGGTCCTTCTCGGTTCCACCAAGTCCGGCAAGACCTCCCTTTCCGAAGCCATCCTTTTCGAGGGCAAGGTCATTGACAGGAGGGGCACCGTCGAGGATAAGAACACCGTCTCCGACTACACCGAGATCGAGAAGCTGAACCAGCGCTCCATTTACGGTGCGCCGCTTTATGCTGAGTTCGAAGGCAAGAAGATCAACGTCATCGACGCCCCCGGCGCCGACGACTTCTGCGGCGGCGCTTTCGCGGCCTTCAAGGTCTGCGAGAACGGCGTCCTCCTCGTCAACGCCCAGCAGGGCGTCGAGGTCGGCACCGAGATCTTCGCCCGCCACGCCGGCAACGCCAAGCTCCCTCTTGTCCTGGCCATCAACCAGCTTGACAGCGAGAAGGCGGACTGGGACAACCTCCAGAACTCCCTCAAGGAGGCCTTCGGAGGCAAGCCCGTCTACATTCAGTTCCCTGTGAACCCCGGCACTGCTTTCGACGCCTTCGTGGATGTCCTCACGATGAAATACTACAAGTTCACGGACCAGAACGGCAAGTGCACCGTCTCCGACATCCCTGCCGAGTTCGCCGACCAGGCCGAGACCATGCACGCCGAGCTCGTCGAGAAGGCCGCCGAGTACGATGAGGAGCTCATGATGAAGTTCTTCGACGAGGGCGACCTCAGCGAGGAGGAGATCATCAAGGGTCTCTCCACCGGCTATTCCGCCGGTGAGGCTTATCCCGTGTTCTGCCTTTCCGCCAAGAAGGACGTCGGCGTCCGCCGTCTCCTTGAGTTCATCACCCACCTCGGCATCGTGCCCGCAGGCAAGGAGAGCGATCCCGCTTCCTTGTTCATCTACAAGAACGACGTCGAGCAGCACCTCGGTGAGGTTTCCTTCTTCAAGGTAATGAGCGGCATCGTCACCACCGGTGTCGACTTCGAGGAGCCCAACTCCGGTTCCAAGGAGCGTTTCTCCGCCCTTTATGCCGTCGCCGGTCTCAAGAAGGAGTCCGTCAACTGCCTGCACGCCGGTGACTTCGGCTGCGTCGTGAAGCTCAAGAACGGCAAGGCCGGCACTACGCTCTGCGCTGTCGGAGCCGGTCTCGACTACGGCAAGATCGCCTATCCCGCCCCGAAATACCGCTGCGCCATCAAGGCCAAGGTCCAGCAGGACGAGCAGAAGCTCGGCGACGCCCTCAAGAAGATCGCTTCCCAGGATCCCACCGTCATCGTGGAGTACTCCAAGGAGCTCCGCCAGACCATCCTCAGCGGCAACGGC
>JAEEGL010293835.1_pt1 | contig 43268 bp, 28 predicted proteins | sample 9134231 | NCBI WGS metagenome assembly JAEEGL01 (sample SAMN16246548, study PRJNA631951) | gut metagenome | biome: gut microbiome; feature: rumen; material: fiber-attached | host: Bos | place: Iran: Karaj | collected 2018-10
ACATCTTATAGTGTAGTTGCAAATGTTAATGTTCAAAATACAAGCAATACTCCAGTTGATATGTATTTTGCGAATAGCAATGCCCCAGATACTGTATATTCTAATTCAGGATTTAACTGTACTGGAAACGCAACAACTAATACAACACTTACAATGCAAGATTCATATTATGATGTAAATAATTATGTTGTGTATTATAGAGGAACTGATGATGGTAATGGTCATACATATTCTAGTTTATATCTATGGAGTGCTGCAAGAAATATGACTAGTGTATCTTATACAATTACATATAGTTATATATACGATTCAGGTTCAAGAACATCTAGTAATAGCAATACAGTTAATTCAAATAGCACTAGTATTACATTACCGACACTTACAAATGTTCAAACATTGGCTGGTGGTAATAAAATAAATAGTGCGACTGTTACTTTAAACATTTCAAACTCATATAATAATTATCACTTATACATTTATAATAAAGATTCATCTTCAGTTATAGCTGATTTAGGTACTGTAAGCACTTCAGGTACAACTTATAACTTAGATTTAACTCAGTATTATGGCACTAATATAGCAGTTGGATATATATATAATAATGAATTTTCAGAATATAATGGATTTAGAATATCTTCATATACATATACAGTTAATTATTATAGGGGTGTATCAAATGATACTATTTATAAAAATAGATTGTTAAACTTAGATATTAATTATACTGATGTAAGAAATGATTATTTATGTTATATTTATAAGAATTCAACTAATAATAGTACACTTCATAATAACTTCATTAAGAGTAATTTAACAATGTTTGCTCCAATCAATACATCAGGAAATGATTCAAGTCCAACTAATCCGTTTGTAAATCAATTATCTAATTCAGAAAAGATTGATTTTGCAAAGGTTGTACTAAAGAATAGTAATGCTGCATTATACTATTTAATTAGTGTTAAGTGTGACACTAATGAAAAGCTTGGTGATGTATTAAAGTTAATGAGTAATGCAACTGGTGGTTATTCATTTATAGCAGATGGTATAACTAAACTAGTTAATACAAACTATAGTGGAACATCAACTGATTTAATTGATTATTACTCAAATGTATTAAAGACATTAATTGCAACATATGTAGTTGCTGATTATAGAACTATCTATAACCAAAATGGTAATGTTTATAATACAGTTTATAGAGCATTAGTTGATAATGCTAATACAAATGCAACTGGTTCATCAACAACAGGAACATCATTTAAGAATAATATCCAATATATTAATTCAGATGGTACGTTTACTGCAACTAAGTATGACTTATTCGTTGAATACATACTTGGTCAAGGAATAACAACATCTGGTTATGGTATATTCGCACTTGCATCATCTCGTGGTATCCAAAATGGTGCATTCATTCCAGATAATGTTGATTTAACTAAGATGGATGTAAATTATGATACTACAGCTAAAATTGGTTCAACAGATGTAATTGTATTATTAGATGATCCTGATTCATCATGGAGAGATAATACAGGTGCATCAACTCAATCAACATATGATACTTCAGATACTACATCTATTAACTATCATGTGAGAGTTGAGATGAAGCAATTAGTTAAGGCTATTTCTAATATCATATTTGAGCTTGATTTAGAATGTGATGATACAACATTATATTCATCTCAAGAACAAATTGATTATGAAAATTATATTATTACATATTATGTATCTGAGGCATACTTAAATTACATTAAGGGTGCATCAAGTTTAGAAATATTAAATCTACTTTATGCAGATACTGCAACTTCAAATAAGGCTAAGGGAGATTCAATATCATTAACAAAGACTTATACATATTCTGAAGTAACAGTTGATTCATCTACATTTGATTCATCAAAGCATTATACATATTCAGCTGGTACATATTCACCTGCAGCATCATATGTTGAAGGAACAAAGTATTATGAATTATCACAAATAGATGCAACAAATGCTATTACAATCATTCCAGAAGAAACAGCATATACTGCAAACTATACTTTAAGATTTATAAAGATTGATAATTCAGTTACTACATTCGCATATAACGAAATGCGTTATCTAACAGCAGAAAATGCAACTACATATGCAACTGCAACAAATGTTAGAGCTATTCCATATTATGGTGCAACAATCAAATTTGAGGTAACAGCTCCTAATTTACCAGACGGAATGGATTTAAAGTCATTCTTCACTATTACTGGTCAAACTAAGAACTCAACTTGGGAATTTGATTTAAATACTTCAAATAATGGTATTGTTTCTTCGGGTGTTGCATACATAGTTGTAAATGTAGATATAAGTATGAGTCAAGGAACAAAAGCCTTTGTTCTTAACTTATATGGCTCAAGAAAGACAGTTAACTTAACAAAAGAAGCTAACTCTAACAACCTAATAACTAAGTTTGGTTATGATGGTACTGATTATACATCAACACTTCAAGGTGGAAGTGATGCAGAAAGTACAATTTTATATGGTAGAGCATTCAATTACTCCGATTTAACTGAACCATATATTAAGACTACCGATGCAGCACTTGTTGATGGTAAGACATATTATGTTCAAAATGGTTCAAATGGATCATATTCATATTCTAAGGTATTATCACCAGTAGTAGATGATATAGCAACATATTATGTTCCAAATCCTGATTTCTACCTATATGCATTTGAGATTTCTTCAAACGCAACAGTAAAGATTACTGCAACAAAAGAAATAGTAGAATATGATTTAATGAAATATACAGTAGAGTATTTAGTAACATCTGAATCAGGTGATTCTGAAACTTATAAGCATATATTACAAGAGAATTCATATTTCGAAAATGGTCAAGCTTATGGATCATTATATAAAGATGGTGATACAGTAGATTCTACAGGAATTCATACAGTTGACTTTATTTATAATGACGCAACAGTAGCTGGTAACCTATCAAGCTTAACTTATAGCGAATCAGCAGCTGATAACTATGTTGCGGTTAAGTTCAATAGAGGTTACGAACCTCAATATAGAATTAGATATGACTTATCTAACTTCTATGGAGATATAAGTAAATATACTATATCTGAAGGTGAATATAATGTAGCAGTAACAGAACCACAAGATACATATGCCGGTATTACAATTACACTTGATGACGAAATTGAACCAGGCACATACATGTATATATTCACATATACTAATAGTGGTGAGTGGACAGCAGAAGGAACATATGTTGCATTAGCTGATGATGCTGAATTTGATGAAAACGAAACATATTATATCTTGCAAAATGGAGAATATACAGTTCGTGCTGTAACAGCAGCTACATTCGCAAGATTAAAGTCTCGTTTATTTACATATCAAATGGGAACTGGTTCAACCTATACAAGAACTTATAACTTCCCTGCACTATATATCATTAAGGACTTCGCAACTGATGCATTATTCCATAAGTTGACATTCCTTGATGAATCAGTCGTATTAGGTGGTACAGCAACAGTTATGTTACCTACAACACCTATTAGTGCTGGTGCGGCTAATACAGATAGTGATGCTATTCCATATAGTACAGTATTCAGTCAAGTAAATGATATTGTAATTAACCCTAACTCAATTGAGTATTCTGATTCAGCACAAGCTCCATCAGTAACTGATTACTATACAGTTGGTACAGTTTCTGATACAGACCTTGAATATTATGCTCCAACAATTAAAGTTGAGGATAATGCACAAGTATTTAAGTATACAACATTAACTAAACTTCGTAGATATGGTGATAAAGAAGTAAATCCACAAACAGAGAAGGATAGTGAAATATTATCTACAAGAGATGATATGTTACTATATATTCCATTCGCTACAGGAAGTGGAACAACAACATCATATGAAGTATTCCTAGTTTTAGTTGATTCTAATATGAATTGGAAGAAAGTATATCCAAGATTATTTAATGGTGATACAACAGATGCATCATCACTAATTCATACATATACTTCGACATTCAATACTTTAGCAGCAGAAAAGAATCCATCATTAACTACATTCTCATATGATTTAGAAAATGATGGAACCGCTGAAACTTATACAATAGCAAGCTTCGCAGGAAGCACTGATATAACTGATGAAAATAATAAGAATATATCACTTTACATGGATTATATCGGTACACCACTTCAAGATCACTTCTGGTATATCTCTTACGTAGTATTCTCTGAATATTACTTAAGTAAGGGAATGACAGATAAGAATAATGATGGTGTTGATGATTTAGGTGCTGTAAGATATTATCATATCTCAATTGTCGACGCATCTAACACAGTTTACTTCGATATTTCACTATACGCTCCTGAGGATTTAGATCTAAATGAAATTTACTTAACAATTTCAGAAAATCTATATGATGGCGTAACTCCAACAGGTTCAGCTCAAATAAGCTGTTACTTAGAGAAGTGCTATGATGAGAATAATGATCCAATCCATGGTACAAAAACAGATGATTCAGGATTAGTATTATATCAATTAAGAGTTAATTATAGTATGGCGGCCATGCCGGCGGGCTACTTCACGTTCTATGTAGATTTACCAAATGGTTATGGTGCAATATGCTATACAAGTAAAGAGAATAAATTAGATAAGACAACCGCTCCAGGTAGCTCAAATACAAAGTCATTCTTACCACATACAACAATCATTCCAATTACAGTTGGATTAAGAATTCTTGTAAGTGAATTAACTGGTGCAGATACATCAGTATGGGCAGTTAATACTTCAGACTTATATACTAGACAAGTAGATTATAAGGGTGAAGAGCCAACTAACAATGCTAATAATGGCTAATTTAAAATCTTAACAAATAAAAGAGTAATTCGAAGCGCTAATTGAGAGTGTTAGAATTGCTCTTTTTTTGATGCTAATCGTATTTATGATTAATTTACTATAGAAGAAGTAAAACGCGTTTAAAACGAAAAATAAGGGCTATTCCATATATCGTAATAGATTTAGGAATAACCCTTGTTTTATTTCTAAGATAGTATTATTAAATTGTAATCTTGAATGTTATAGTTAATAATGGTCTAACTGAGCAGATGTCAACGTATCCATCTCTTCCGACATCGTTGCAAGAATCTAGTCCAGTAGAAGCCATAAATGAAACCCATAAGCCTAAGTCGACATCATAGAAATAATCTTTTAACCACCAGTCTTCTGCTATTTGATTTGCATCTATTACGCTTTGATATGTAGTGTAAGTTGCTTCATCAAGAAGAGTTATTGAATCATTTCCATATGTTGTTACTAATCCTTCAACAACTGTTTTAATTGTTGAAGTTTCATAATCTATAGCAGATCCATCGGTGTCATATTCGATTTGATTTCCAATTGCTGTTTTACTTAATAATGTATAAGTAGAAGTCGAATTAACACTATCTATTGATGGGTCGTCTAGTATTATCCATGAATAAGTTCCATACTCGATTGTTTCAAGATATGTTGGCATTGTAATAGAGTTATAATTTTCTCCATATAAATTATCGATTATAACAACTTTAACTGGGCTATCGTTAATATAATCTGGAATTATTATATCAGTTGAACTTGTAAATGAACCATCTTTAATTCCAACTTTATAATAACCTGTCATTTCAGTTAAATCAAACTTAGTTGATAAGTTATTATTTCCATCATAACAAGCATATAAATGAGTATTAGTTGCATTTACATCTAATATTGTAACTTGAGTTGTTAGATTAATATCTGAATACCAAGTAACATTTGCTATAGATTGTAATGCATAGCTTGATGTTGAAGTATTGTATTTTTCAGTAACAGTACTTGAAGCTGTTCCATCATTATAGTGATATGTTATGTCAATTGTCTTTAAGTTGAAATAGAAGTCAATATAAGATGAACCATCACCTAAAATTGGAAGTTCATATTTGCCATTATTAGGTCCATCTTCTGTAATTGGAGTAGCAGTCACACCATTTACTTTGACATCTGTTAATTCATAACCAGTTTGAGCAGCTGGTGCACTAATGTATACTGCTTCACCAGACACACCATCGTGTTCTACTGTTGGTATAGAAGTATAATAATCATCTGCATAATTTTGAAGTTTTGTATTGATTGCGTAATCAATATCGGTTTTTGCTGTAAAGTATGCATAATATGCACCAGAATTATTAGCTACTGTTTCAGTGGCGTTAGTTGAGTATTGTAATCCATTATGTGTCCAATAAGCAAAGTCATAACCAGTTGCAGGAGTAGCAGTTATAGTCCATGTGTCATTACCATTATCAGTCTTAGAAACTGTTCCCTGTCCATTGTTAGGTGTTTCAGATACCTGAACTACGATTCCTGACATAGACCATCTTGCTTCATATGAAGTATTCATTCCACTGAATGAATTCATAGTTACAAGTCTTTCGAATGTTTGAGCATAAGTTAATGTTAATTCAGTTCCTGATTCTACTTGATTAGCACCGCTATACCAACCTGTCCAGTTGTAGTCTGCATTATTTGTTACAGCTGTTAATGTTAATCCGTTAGTTACTATATCGAATGACTTAGTTATTGATAATCCATTTTCTTCAGGATTACGAGATATTGGCATAATCTCTGGATCAATCCATAATGCATAAATATACTTTGTGCTAACTGGAGCTTCTAAGCTACATGTATATGAAATTGTTTCACCACTTACTAAGTCTCTTGTATTATTAATTGAATCCCACCAACCAGCAAATGTGTAAGTATTGTTAGCTGGCATTGTATAAGTGATTGTAGAACCACTAATAGAAGGAGTAGCAGTTGATGTTACATTGACATCACTATAAGTGATTGTTATTTGATTGTTTTCATCCTCTGTATATCCAAGTAGCTTATTTGAAACAATTACATTATTTGCAATGAATCTTGCAACGAAAATTGTATCAGTATCTGGCATTTGTGTTTGATATGTTGCATTTGAACTTACTAATGCATTATCAACATACCAACCATTGAATATATTACCAGTAGTAGGAGTAGCAGTTAATGTTACATTATTTCCTGCAACATACTTACCATTTAAGCTATTAACATTACCAAGTGTCGTATCATTTGATTGAGTTAATACTCTTACCCATCTTGCTTCATATATGATAGATGAGGCAGGCATGTTAAATGTATATATTAATGAAGATGATACCTTACTATCATTTGATGTATCATACCAACCAATGAATGTATAACCATTATTAGTTGTTGCTGTTAATGTAACAGAAGTATTCGCTGATACAGCTATAGCATTATTTGCTGTTGCACCATAAACATTAGATGATACAGAACCCTTAGTTGAGCTTTCTGTTCTATATGTTAATGTGTAAGCAAAATACTTAGCCTTGTAAACAACAGTATCAGTAGTTAATGTAAATGTTAATGCTGGATCTGCTTGGATGAATTGATCATTTGAATTATACCAGCCTAAGAATGAGTATCCAATGTTAGCTGTTGCTGTAAATGTTACTTCATCGCCTACAACCTTACTTGACATATTAGATGTAACACTTCCTGGAGCGTTAGATTCTTCATTATTTAAGTAAGTTTGATATGTTGTATTTGAAGGAGTAAATCCTGCATATAATACTATATTAGCTGGAGTAGTAGTATCAATAGTTGTAACTGCTGTTCCAGAGTAGCTATCTAAATGGAATCCATCAAATCTATATGTATATGCTATTAGGTTAACTAAATTAATAGTTCCTTCATTATAGTTATAATAATATGTTGTTGGATTTAAATTCTTATTAGTTACTAAGTTAGATTGAATATTATAATTATAAGTTATTGTATATTCTTCTAATTCCCACTTAGCATAAATTGTCTTATTAGCTGTTATATTTTCAATATCAGTTATTTGATTTGAATAATTTCCGGCATTATATGTTTGATACCAACCCTTAAATTCATAATAAGTCTTTGATGGAGCTTTTAATTCAAGTCTATCATAGTATGTTAATGTACTTACGTTATCAGTATCATTTGTTCCACCATCTAGAACATATGTGATTTGATATTCATTATATGTCCAGTTAGCATATACTTCTATATCACCAACTGAGTGAGCAGGAATAGTTGTAATTGAAGTTCCACCAATAGAACCAGTTGTCCAACCATTAAATGTTGCCTCTGTTGCATTAGTTGGAGTTGGAAGTGTTATAGTATTACTTTCAACTGTGAATGTAGTAGTAGATGATACTGTAGCATCATGTAAATTAGAATATGTAACATTATATGTATTTAAGCTTGAATGAGCTACAACTAATAAATCAAATGTGTTTTCTATTTGTGTAGCAGTTGCATTATTAGTTGCATTTGACATATTGATTTCAGTTACAACTGTATTAGATGTACCAAGTGTCCAACCTTCAAAGCTATAACCATTATCAACTGCTATAACTAAATCACCTAAATCAAGTGGAGTAGTCTTTAATACTGTACTTGTGATAGTAGTAGTATTGTTAGGGTTTGTTGCACTTTGAAGCTCTGTTGGAATATCGTATGTAATATTGAATGTTAACACAACTTCAATGATTTCAAATGTAACATTTTTACTGCCTGTATAGTTACCAATACCAGTTATAGTTACTGTTGCTGTACCTATATCAGTGTTATCTGAATAAGAAAGAGTATAATCAACACCATTAGTTAATGTGTGGTTGTTATGTGTAACAGTGAAATTAGTAGGTGTAATTTGATTACCTGTATATGCTTGATTTGAAATAGGAGATACAGTAGCATCTGCTATATCTAAGCTATTAATATCAAATGTTACTTGTCTTGAACCTGTATAGTTATTAGTACCACTTATTGTTGCTGTATAAGTATCAACTGCTTGTAAAGTTTTATCATATTGAACTGCATAATCAGTTGGAGCAAGTAAATTGTTGTTTCTTTCAGTATCAATTATTGTGATAGTAGGAGTAATAACTGAACCTGTGTAGTCATAATCAGGAATACTAATTGTTATTACATAATTATTTAAGCTATCTTGCTTACTTAAATCCTTAGGTAGGATTGTGAAGTTAGCTGTTGTCTCTCCACCAAAGTCACCTTTACCCTTTATTGTAGCAACTGCTAAATTAGGGTTATTAGTTGTATTTGATGCATTTATATTATTTGTATAAGTAACTGTATAATCAGTATTTACTGTTAAAGGATTAGAGTTATGTGTAATTGTAAGTGCTGGAGTTACAGCTGAACCAGTAAATGCTTGGTTAAGAATTGCTGCAATGTCTGCATCACTTATTTCATATAGATAAACTCTAAATGTTACATCTTTTGTATTTCCGTAGTTATTTATACCTGTGATAGTAACTGTTGCATTACCAGAAGAAGTATTTCCTGTATAAGATAATGTATAATCAGTATCCTTTACTAAAGTAGTAGTACCATCAGTTACTGTTGGCTTTGGAGTAAGAGGTGAGCCCTCATACTTCATATCTGCAATTTCGGATACAGTAGCTGATGCTATTGATTTAGGATCAATAGTAAAGTTCTTAGTTATTGTACCAGTATAGTTACCCTTACCTGTAATAGTAATAGTAGCAGTACCAGCATCTACATTATTTGAATATGAAACAGTATAATCAGTGTTATTAATTAATGGATTTAATAAATTATTTTGATTAACTACTATTTCACTATTTAATACAGTTATTGCTGAACCTGTATAAGTTTTATTTGAAATATCACCAACTGTGATATCTGCTGATGCTATATCCTTTGCAACAATTGTGAATGTTACTTGCTTAGAGTTCTTGAAATCACCAATACCTGTAACAGTAATTGTTGCAGTACCAACATTTGTATTTGATGTTGCTGATACAGTATAGTCTGTACCCTTAACTAAAGGGTTAGCTCTAGATTCATGAGTGATTACTAAATCAGGAAGTATAGCAGTACCAGTATATGTTTGATCTGCTATAGCTTGGATTTCTGTATCGTTTATATCATATACATTCTTATTGATTGTAAATTGTAAATTAGTTGAACCTGTGAAGTTAATTCCACTGAACCAAATATAATAATTACCTGGTTCAATAGGATCCTTTGTAACAACAGGAGTAGATCTATCTGTATACCAAATAGTGAATTCAGAATTATCAAGCACTGTTGTTCCTAACTTAATTACTGGTGTAATTGTTATAGGTTGACCATTTATTGTTTCTTGGTATGCTGACTCAACATTTTCAAATGTTAATACATTAATATTAAGCTTATTGATTGTCCATGTTACATCAATAGTAGAATCATTTGTATCTAACCACCTAGTATTTAGAGTATCCTTTAATGCTAATGTTACTTGATAATTACCAGCATTAGTTTGAGCATAAGTAGGATCATCTAACTCATAATCTAAATTAGCTGCGATTACTGGTGCTTTAGGAGTTGCATCATAATATACACTTTGAAGTGTTGGAGTTGCAATTTGCTTTTTATTAATAGTAAATGTAGTAGTTCTACTACCAGTGAAATTACCTATACCTGTAATAGTAATAGTAGCAGTACCAGCATTTATATTATTTGTATAAGTAATAGTGTAATCAGTATCCTCTGTTAATTCTGTTGAATTATGAGATACTGTAATTGCTGGAGTTATAGCTGAACCAGTATATGTTTGATCTGCTACACTTGATATTGTAATAGAAGCATCAGTAACAGAAAGTGGTAGGATTTCAAATGTTACATTTTTAGTTCCTACATAGCTACCCATACCAATTATTTGAATTGTTGCAGTACCAACATTTGTATTATTAGAGTAGTTACCAATTGTATAATGAGTTCCTAATACTAGTGTACTTGATTCAAATGTAACAGTAGGAGTAGGCTCGATAGCTGAACCAGTATAAGTTTGATTTGCGACAGTTACTGTTGCACTACTTATATTATATTCATCAGCTGTTACTGTAAATTGATGCTCGTAAGTTCCATCTAAGTTAACACCATTTGTAATATGTAAGATATAAGTTCCTACATCTTCTAATGATGCAATTATTGCTGATGGGTCAAGAGCAGTAGTAATATAGATATTAAATTCACTATTATCTAATACTACATTATTAAATGTAATAACAGGAGTAACATCTATTGGACTTCCTGTCTTAGCATAATTATCATCAAGTCCTGTTATAACTGCATCATCTAAGCTTGCTTGATTAATTGTCCAGTCAACGTCAATTGTTGCATTATTTGTTGTAGCCCACTTAGTATTTGATGTATCAGTTAATACTAAAGTTACTTGATATGTAGCAGCATTTGTTTGAGTGTATGCTGGATTATTAAGCTCAAAGTCATTAGATGTAATAGTTGGTGCTTGAGCAGTTGCATTATAAGTTACACTTTCAAGAGTAGGTGTAGCTATTTCTTTTTTGTTTATTGTAAAGTTTTTGATAGTAGAACTTCTGAAATTACCTATACCTGTAATAGTAACCTTTGCAGTACCTGCATTTATATTATTTTCATATGTTAATTCATAATCAGTATCTTTTACTAATGTATGTGTACCAAGAGTAACTGTAATATTAGGTGTTATTGCAGAACCTGTATATGTTTGAGCTTCAATATTAGATACTGTGATAGATGCATCATAAATATCTAATTTAGAAATTGTTGTAGTTACATATTTGCCTTGTGGTGAATCAATGTGATTTGAATCACCCATGATATAGTAGTAAATTGTATAATCACGAGGAGCATTTCCTGTTGGAATAGTAGTAGAATAGTTATCTTGATTATCTAGTGAATAATAGATATCTCCACCTATAGCTTCTGGACTATTTACAATTAGCGCTTGATTCTCCATAGTATAAACAAGATTTGTGCCCTCTGGCTCAGTTTGATAATCAGATTGAGCCTTAGCAATTGTTACAGTTATACTATCTATTTCAGATGATTCATGATCAGTATCTGCATCAATATAGAAGTAAACTGTATATTCGTCTGCATTTGTTCTAGTTGGAATAGTAGTTGTAAATCCACTTTCCTCAGATAATGAGTATTTAATAGAACCACAAGAAGTAGTACCTCCTGTAACTAGTTCTTGAGCACTGCCGTTATAAATTAATTCATTAGCTTCAGGTAATGTATCGAATGTAGCTATTGGCTTTAATATAACAACATCTACATATGCAACATCAACATCATTGTAATTTTCATCACCTTGAATGAAATAGTATACTCTATATTTTCCAGCTAGTTTTTTTGTAGGAATAGTCTCTTCATAAACTCCAACTTCAGTTAGAGAGTACTTAAATGTTCCGGCATTTGTTGTACCTGGAGTAATTAACTCTAAATCATCACCATTTTCTCTTAAATTCTCTTTAGGAGTTGGTGCTGTATATGTTGGATTTGCCTTTACGATATTAAATATAAGTGTTAATTCACCACTAAAGTTACCCTTACCAGTAATAGTAATAGTAGCTTCACCAATTGCTATATTATTTGCATAAGCGATTGTGTAATCAGTATCAAGAACTAAATCATTAGTATCCCATGATAAAGATACACTTGGTTGTATTTCTTGACTAGTGTAAGGTTTATCGCTATCATCAAAACTTGAAATCAATGTATCATCAAGTTCTTTAGGATTAATAACGAACTCATAAGTCTTATCTTCAGTAGAATCGTCATTCCAACAAGTATTTGTCTTATCAGTAAGTGAAATAGTAACTGTGTAATTACCAGCATCAGTTTTTACATTATTTGTAATAGTATAATCGTCAGATTCTGCTAAATCATAAGTTACGTTTTCTCCGTTGTTATATGTATAAGCCATATTAGATGGAGCAGGGATTTCAATTTGTTTTTGGTTAATAACAAATACGAATTCTTTATCTTCTGTAGTACCATCGCTCCACTTAGTATTTGTTTTATCCTTTAGTGAAACAGTTACTGTGTACTCACCAGCATCAGTTTTTACATTATTTGTAATAGTATAATCGTCAGATTCAACTAACTCATATGTGATTTCTTCGCCAGTATAAGTATATGTAGCTGTAGGAGCTATAGGAGCTTCAATTTCTCTAGGATTAATAACAAATGCGAATGTCTTATCCTCTGTAGTACCATCGCTCCACTTAGTATTGTTCTTATCCTTTAGTGAAACGATTACTGTATATGTACCTGCATCAGTCTTCTTATTATTAGTAATAGTATAATAATCAGACTCAGCAAGTTCATATGTTAATTCACTACCTGTATAAGTATAAGTTGCAGTTGATGCAGAAGGAGCTTCAATCTCCTTTGGATTGATAGTGAATGTATATGTCTTATCCTCAGTTGTATTATCACTCCAACAAGTATTTGTCTTATCAGTAAGCGAAATAGTAACTTGATAAGTATCCGCATCAGTCTTCTTATTATTAGTAATAGTATAATAGCTTGATTCAACTAAATCATAAGTTATTTCACTACCTGTGTAAGTATATGCCATATTTGATGGGGCAGGTATTTCTATTTTCTTTTGAGTAATATTGAATTCAATTGATTTAGAATCCTTATAATTACCCTTACCAGTAATAGTAACTGTACCCTTACCAGCATTTATATTATCACCATAAGTGATATCATAATCAGTTGCGTTAAGTCCCTGAACAGTTATATCTGGAGTAAGCTTGCTTCCTGAATATACCTGATCTGGAATAGCAGCTATTGTTGCGATATCAGTAATTGATTTTCTACCAATTGTATATTGATATCTTAAATCATTACTATTTCCACTTGTAGCCCACTTATAATTTATAGTATCTACTAAATGAATAAGAGCTTCATAAGTACCAGCATTAGTTTGTGTATTTTCAGATATTTGATATAGTTGGTTATCGGCAACTGTATAAGTTATAGCCGCGCCAGTATAATCAAATGAGTTATTACCTGGGTCTGGTTCTAATACACCCTTCTTATCAATAGTAAATGTATATTTTATATCTTCGCTATTTTTAGTATTTTTCCAAGCATATTTATTTTTGTCCTTAAGTGAGATTACTACCTCATAGCTTCCAGCATTAGTTTGCTTATTGCCTGAAACTGTATAGAAGTCACTAGGGACTATTGTATAAGTTTGCTCTTCGCCATTATAAGTGTAGTTAATTGTATCCTCAACTGGTTCAGCAATATATGTTTTGCCACCATTTACAGAAACTATAACTACAGCTGTAGTAGTACCAACTACTGCACTACCTCCAATAGCTGAAAGTAAAATAATTAGCGCTTTTTTAGTCATAATAAATCACATCCGCTTCTATCTATTAAAATAATTTTGACGTTATTTTATTGTTATTATTATATAATAATAACGAAATAAAATCAAATAGTGTTAGAAACATATGGATTTTTAATGAATTTGTGCTAAACTATTTTTGAATTTATTTTTAGGTGAAATTATGGATAGATTACAAGAAATAGAAAGATCAATAATTAAAACATATAGAGGTAGACTTTGGGCTCCATTCGTTAAGGCTTTAAAGGAATATGAATTATTAAAGTCTAATGATAGGGTATGTGTATGTATATCTGGTGGAAAAGATTCAATGCTGATGGCTAAATTATTCCAAGAATTAAAAAGACATTCAGATTTTGAATTTGAGGTTAAATTCTTAGTTATGAATCCTGGATATAATGAAAGAAATTTAGAGCACATTAAAAATAACCTAGAGCTTTTAAATATACCCGCAGAAATCATAGATACAGATATCTTTGAAATTGCAAATAGCCAGGATAAAACTCCATGCTATTTATGCGCAAGAATGCGTAGAGGTGCTTTATATAAGCTTGCATCTGATTTAGGCTGTAATAAAATAGCCTTAGGACATCATTACGATGATGTAATTGAAACAACACTCATGAATATGCTTAATGCTGGATCATTTCAAACAATGCTTCCAAAACTTCATAGTGATAATAATGAGGGTATGGAATTAATTAGACCTCTTTATTTAATCAGAGAAAAGGATGTTAAGGCTTGGGCTAAATATAATGATTTAAGATTCATTATGTGTGCATGTCGCTTTACAGAGGCTTGCTCAGTAGATAATGAAATCAATATGAGCCAAAGATTAACAACAAAAAAGCTAATTCAAGAGCTAAAGGAAAATTATAACGAAAATGTAGAAAAAAACATCTTCGCTTCAGCCTCTAACATCAATATGAATATGATTTTAGGTTACAAAAAGGATGGAGAAAAGCATTCCTTCTTGGATGATTACGATGAGGAAGAAAAATAATGATATCACATTTCTTTGTGATGTCTTTTTTATCAAACCATACGAGAATACACCAACCTCTTTAGGGTGGGGATGAATCGTACTATATATTATAGCAATGTATTGTAAATTAACATGAATTATGATATAATATAAGTATCAGTGGTAGTATAGAAAATCGAGGTAGATTCTATGAAATTTGACACAAACAACCATTCAGTATTTAGCCTTAATTACCATCTAGTTATGGTTGTTAAATATAGAAGAAAAGTAATAAATGATATTATATCAGATAGATTAAAGGAAATATTTGAATATATTGGTAAAACATATCATATTACAATAGTTGAATGGAATCATGATATTGATCATGTACATGTGCTGTTTAAGGCTTGTCCTAATACTGAGATATCAAAATTCATGAATGCATATAAATCTGCATCATCTAGACTTATTAAACAAGAATATCCAGAAATTAGAGAAAAGCTATGGAAAGAATACTTTTGGTCTAAATCATACTGTTTAATCACAACAAGTGGTGTTACTATTGATATTATTAAAGAATATATTAAAACACAAGGTGAAAAATAATGAAGAAAAACAAAGCGTTTAAGTTCCGAATTTATCCTACAAGTGAACAAAAGGTGTTACTTGGTAAAACATTCGGATGTTGTCGCCTTGTTTTTAATTATTTTTTAAATTTAAGTACTAAAAAATATGATGAAGAAAAAATAACATTAAAGTATAAAGATTATGCATTAATGCTAAATGACTTAAAAAGAGAAAAAGAATTTTTAAAAGAAATAGATTCAATATCTTTACAACAAGAATTAAGACATTTAGCAGACTCTTTTAATAATTTCTTTAAATATAAAAAAGGATACCCAAAATATAAAAGAAAAGCAATGCATAATGATTCATATTCGACTATGAACGTAAATGATAACATTGAAATATTAGATAAAAAATATATAAAATTACCAAAGATTGGTAAAGTTCAATGTAAAGTACACAGAGATATAACAAATGATTATCAATTAAAATCAGCAACTATATCTAGAGTACCATCAGGTAAATATTATGTTTCAGTATTATATGAATATGAAAAAGAGCCTATTAGTTATAAAATTGATGAATCTAAAATATTAGGACTAGATTATCAAATGAAGAATCTATTCATATCTGATAATATCATTAAGACCAATGATGATTTTTTAAAGTTATATACAAAAAATGAAAAGAGATTACAATTTTTACAAAAGACATTATCAAGAAGACAAAGACCAAATCATAAAAAAGAAATAGAATCATCAAAAAGATATGAAAAACAAAGGATTAAGGTAGCTAAGCTATTAGAATATCAAAAAAACAAGAGAATCGACTATTACAATAAATTATCAAAAGAAATAGCCAATCAATATGATATAGTTGTAATAGAAGATATTAATATGCAAGATATGGCAAAAGAAAGCAAATTAAATAGTAAAGCTACATATGACAATGGTTTTGGAATATTTAGGAATATGCTTAAATATAAATTAGAAAATTTAGGTAAAAAGTTAATTATAGTAGATAAGTATTTTCCATCAAGTAAGCTATGTAATGTATGTGGATATAAAAATGAATTATTAGCAATAACAGATAAAACATGGGAATGTCCAAACTGTAATACAGTACATAATAGGGATATAAACGCTAGTATAAACCTTAAAAAAGAAGGATTAAGAATATATAATTCCTAATCCTAAGATGAACCCTGGGACACAGGGAGATAGCTCGTTTACTGGATTCGTTAGAATTCTTGCCCGAGAAGCTCTCAACTTCTATAAGTGAGAGAGTATGTCACTGTGATATAATCAAAAAGAATGCGAGTGATACTATGATAATGAAAGAAGAAAAACAATATTTCATCCACGAACCATTTGTTGGGGCAGGAGATTTCCTAAGACCAGCATCTATTTTGGATTTATTCCAGGATACTGCAGCCCTACACGCTAGAAATCTTGGTATTGGCTATGATGATTTATTAAAGCTAAATCTACTTTGGGTAGTTACTAATGTTGAGTTTGAATTAGTTGGTAAATTACCTAAATTTGGTGATGAAATAATTGTTAAAACTTGGCCTTTAGAAAAGGGCAAGCTAGAGTTTAAAAGAGAATATGAAATTACTGATTTAGAAGGTAATTTAATAATAAAGGGAATATCATCTTGGTTTACTATTGATGCGATAACTCATAGATTGACTAAGGGTGATAAGGTTGTATATAGTGGTGAGTATTTTAATAAAACTAACTACCCAGATTATAAAAGATTTAAGATAGATACAGAAGTTGAATCATCTGAAGTATTAGAGTGGCAATATAGGGTTTTATATACAGACTTAGATCATAATAATCATATGAATAATGCAAGATATTTAGATATTATTTACAATAAGAGATTATTGACAAATATAAGTGAATTAAAACGTATTAAAATATCATATGAGCATGAAATTTTGTATGATGAAATTATTGATATGAAATATATTAAAAATAATAAAGAACATACATTTGTTGGCTGTGTTAATGGCACTGAATGCTTTACAGTTTTAATGGAGGAAAAATAATGGATTTTTTAGATTTTATAAAGAAATCAAAAACTATGTTTCACGCTTGTAAAACAGTTGAAGACATACTTTCTGATTTAGGATTTGTTAAATTAAATGAGGGTGATGAATTTAACCTAAAGGGTGATAAATTCTATGTTACTAGAAATAATTCATCTATAATTGCATTTACAATTCCAAGTGATAAGAGTGATTTATCACTTAATATTGCTTGTGCACATTTAGATTCACCAACATTCAAATTAAAGCCTAATTTCACATTTGAAAAGAAGGGCTACAATATGATTAATACAGAGGTATATGGTGGGCCAATACTTCATTCATTTATGAATAGACCTTTAGATATTGCAGGAAGAGTATTTGTAAAAGAAAAGGGTAAGGTTGTATCTAAATTAATATCATTTGATAGAGCAATGTGTGCAATACCAAGTCTATCTATTCATTATGATAAGAAGAATAATATTGAGTTAAATCCACAAGAGGATTTAATACCACTATGTGGAATTGAAAAGGTAAATCTTTTAGATTTAATCGCAGAAAAATTAGGATGTAAGAAAGATGATATTATATCTCATGATTTATTCCTATCTTGTTTAGATAGAGGATGCTATATGGGATTTAATAATGAATTTATTATGGCTCCTCAAATTGATAATTTAGAATCAGCATATTCAATTGTTAATTCATTTATTGAAGCTAAAAATGATAAATCAATCAATATCTGTGCACTATTTGATAGTGAGGAAATTGGATCTAATACTAGATGTGGCGCAAGATCTACTTTTCTTTATGATATAATTTCAAGAATCTCTAATAAGCTTAACATATCAAATGATAAGATGAGCGCAATAATCCAATCATCACTATCCTTAAGTGTTGATAATGCTCAAGGCTTCCATCCAAATTATTCAACTAAATATGATGAAACAAATGCATGTAAGATGAATGAGGGAATCGTAATTAAAAGAGCTGCTCGTGGATCTTATGTTACAGATGGCTATAGCGAAGCTATATTTAAATATATCTGTGATAAAGCATGCGTAAAATATCAAATGTTTACAAATAGAAGTGATATGCCTGGAGGCTCAACACTTGGAGCCCTACTTTTAGAATCACTTTCTATTCCATCTTTAGATATAGGATTTGCCCAAATCGCTATGCATTCAAGCATGGAGGTTGCGGGAATAAAGGATTTATCATATATGCATAATGCATTAAAGGCATTTTATGAATCACATATAAAATTATTAAATGATGGCGAGGTAAAAATTGATGGGGTATGTTAATAAGAAGGACGCATTAATGAATCTATCTAATCCAAAGGACTTTGATGTATTTAAAAATAGATTTTTAAAAACATATAAGGACGCAGTAGAAAAGATAGTATTCATTAAGAATAACCAAGAGGAATTATATAACTACATTAGTGGAATAAATAATATTTCATTAAATGTTGGATCTCAAATATTATTTAATGACACAAAGGATATTTTAGAGAAAATAAAAAGAGGAGAAGTATCTCCTCAGGATTTTGATGATTTATATATTACAATTAGAAATGTATATCAGGAATTAGAGCTTCTCTAATACTATAAGTATTCTTTCATCATCTGGCTCTAAATCATCATTAAAGTCACCACATAATTTAATCATTTTAAATTTTTTAGATTTAAAATCATTTATTTCATATAAATATTCATAATATGATTCAGTAAAAATATCATCATCTTCCTTAATTGAAATATCATGTTTCAATTTAGTTGGTGATATTTTTTTTGTTGTCCAATCTAAATAGAATGTTTCATAATCCTTATGAATTTCATTAGCCTCATACTCCTTAAATAAGGCTTTTGATGCTATATCAAAGATAAATAGTCCATTTGGCTTTAAATTTCTATAAACAGAATCAAGTAGCTTATTAATATCTGATTTTTGTTTTAAGAAATTAATTGAATCAAAGAAGCAAGTTATAACATCAAATTTAATATCATAATTAAAGCTTGTCATATCAGCCACATCAAATTTGATATCAAGTCTATTTATTTTTCTCTTTTCATTTGCAATTTCTATTATATCATCAGATAAATCAAGTCCATATGTTTCATAGCCCTTTAATTTTAGCATTGTTAAGAATGTACCAGTACCACAAGCTAAATCTAAGATTTTATCACCAGGCTTTAAGAATTCTTCTGTGAATTCTAGCCATAAATCATAATCAAGCTCACTCATTACCTCATCATAATAATAGGCAAATTTCTTATAGGCATTATTCATCTTTTTACCTCCAAATCATTAACTAAATTTATATCTGGATCAATATATATAGTCTTTTCATGTGTGTATGATACAAAGCATCCCTTTTTACCTGGAATCTTTTTAATATATTTTATCCTTGTATAATCAACAGGAACACTTGATGAATCCTTATAGGCTGAATGTAGAGCCGCAAGATTTGCGCAAGCTCTAATTTCATCCTCAGTTAAGTCCTCACTCTTATGTATAACAACATGGGCGCCTTCCATCTTTTTTACATGGAACCAATATTCAGATGGTCTTGATTTTTTATTAGTTAAATAATCGTTTTGAATATTGTTTTTACCAACACTAATTAATGAATTATTAATCTTATATGTTAATAATTTTGGCTTTTCTATTTTTTTATTCTTTTCCTTTTGCTTAAATAAATATTTGTTATTTATTAATTCCTCTTGAATTTCCATCGCGTCATTTAAATTACAATCATTAAGCTGATATTTAAGTAATGTAAAATATTCAATTTCAGAATCTGTAATTTGAATTTGTTCTTTAATATATCTTATTGATGTTTTAGCCTTTGCGTATTTTTTAAAATACATATTAGAATTTTCTAATATTGTATATCTAATATCAAGAGGTATTTTAACATCCTTATTTTCATAATAATTAAATACTACTATTTCACTATCCTTTTTCTTTAGGTCAGAAGTAGTAAGTAATAACTCTCCATAGGTTTTATATCTTGGAATATCATTTTTATCTCTTAATTCTTGTTCAAGCTTTATTTTTTTCTTTTCATATTTATTTAATTCACGAGAAATAAAAGAAGAAAGGTCATCAGTTTTAGCCTTTATTTTACTTTTTATATCCATCTCATAATAATATTCATCCAATAATTCTGATAGACTCTTATACTTATTTACAACCTTATAATCAAATGGATTAAAGTAGTAATCAAGTTTACCATCATCATTTATAAATGTAGATGGTATTGTATCAACTAAGAATTTATCATACATATTACGAGCTGGGTTTTCACTATTAAAGATAATATTGGCAAAGAATCTTGATATACCTGTAAAATTATCAACTAAATCCTTTGCGTTATTTACCTTTCTTTCTTTAAATATTTGACTAAATGTTTCCTCATCAAATATTTCAATGACAGTTATTTTATCATTTTTAGGGAATTCATATATAGCATTTGGAAGGATTGTTCTATTATATTCTCCAACTCCATCATGCTTAAGTGAATCTATTATTTTATATTTAGAATCAGTTAATACTAAATTAGAATATCTACCCATTATTTCAGCGATTAAATACTTTGTATTTAGATCCTGCATTTCATTTCTACCCTCTAAAGTAAACATAACTACTCTATCACCAGTATGCTGTTCTATTCTTTTAATAATATATCCTTCTAAATGCTTCTTTAAAAGAAGCGTAAAGCTTTTAGGAGTAGTTCTTTGCTGGTAATCCTTATTAGTAAGGTGAATTCTTGAGTAATTTGATGATAGTGATAGCATAAGATTATAATTTACTCTTTCATATCTAATAGTGAAAATAAAATCAGTATCACCAGATTCAGTTATTTTAGAAATTCTACCTGATGTAAGAGGTATAATATCCTCTTTTAATAGTCTATGTAAAAATACTCCATCAAATGCCATAAATAATCACCTACTACTCTATTATAATTGATTTTTTAATTTATAAATAGTAGAATATAAATATCATTTTGGCAGGTGATTGTTATGGCTCTATGGGGCAAGAAGAAGGCATCTGATATTTTAGTTAAATATTTAGATGAAAACAAAATTCATTATGAAATAAAAGATAATGTAGTATCATTCGAATTAGAATTAGGTTCTTATTCATTATTTCCTTATTTTGAGGTAGATGATATTAAAAATATGTTATCTGTTGTTGTTAATGTATGTGAAAAGAAGCTAACAGATAATCTTTTAAGAAAGATTAATGAATTTAATCTAAAGAGTAAGTACTTCGCCGCTAAAGTAAATAATAATATTATTTATTTAGAATATAATGTTAAAATTGATACTGATATAGTAGCTGATGTATTTAAGGATTTAATTGCATCACTAAATCAGCTAGAAGAAATAATTGATAACCTATAAGAGAGGATAATATAAATGAAATTAAATGAACGCGGGCTTTTAATTGTTATATCAGGTCCATCTGGAGTTGGTAAGGGAACAGTTAGAAAAGCATTATTTGAAATGAAGAATCATAACTTAACATATAGTGTATCTATGACAACAAGAAAGATGCGCGAAGGTGAAGTTGATGGAAAGGATTATTACTTTGTTACAAAGGATGAATTCCTTAAGCAAATTGATGATGGAAACTTCCTAGAGTATGCAGAATTTGTAGGAAACTATTATGGTACTCCATTAGATAAGGTTAATCAAAAGCTAGACGAAGGAAAAGAAGTAGTTCTAGAAATTGAAGTTGAGGGTGCACTACAGGTTAAAAAGAAGGTTCCTGATTGTGTAATGATCTTCTTAGTTCCACCTTCAAAGGAAGAATTATATAATAGACTTAAAAATCGTGGAACTGAGGCGGAAGAGATAATTCAAAAGCGTATCGAAAAGGCAAATAGAGAGTTTAAGGTTGCCCCTAAATACGATTATATAGTTGTTAATGATGAGGTAAATAACGCAGCTGATAGAATTATGGCTATTATTAGAGCAGAGCATGCTAAAACTTCACGTTCAATTGATAAGTACTATGAATTAATTGGTGAAAAAGAAAATAATTAATTATATTTAATAATTAAAAAAATGTGCTATAATAAATATGTCGAAAGACAAAGCGAAATCAAAACTAACGAAAAGGGAACTGTTGGTGCAGTTCCCTTTTCTCATCTGAGAAAATAATAAAGCGAAATCAAAAATTCAACCTAAATCGAATTGCAACTGTTTTTTGTTGTCTTATATAAGATAATCAAACTCTTTACATATAAATATAATGTGCTATAATAAAGATGTCGAGAGACAAGCGAATTTGAGATGAACGAAAAGGGAACTGCTGGATACAGTTCCCTTTTCTCATCTGAGAAAATAATAAAGCGAATTTTAGATGAAATCCTAAATTGGATTATTATGGTTATTTTTAGTTATTATGTACAATATAATAACAAGTAATACCAAATACTCCATTTGGAAAATCTCCTTATTCGCTCATTGTTTCCTCCGAGCAAAATGATTCTCATCGCCTATTATTCCTTTCAAATGTTCCATATAAAAATATGGCATTTTATTTATATCATAAAATCATTAAAAAAGCAATTAGCTAAGCCATAATTTCGACTTTAAGTTTTTGAGAAAAATAGTTAAATTAATAGTTAAAAGTAAATATTTTTTGATGTATTTTTCTCAAAAAATATGGAGTGTTTCATAAATTCGATTTGTGTTAGATATGAATTGTGCTGTCTTGCAAATATATATTATTAAAAGTATAATATATAAAAGGGTTTAATTGTGGAGGCGATTCCATTTGAATACAGCTATTAAAGTAAGAGATAATATCTTAAGATTGTTTGGCTTTAAAAAGAATAGTAGGTATGTTACTAACTATTTAAATGATGCAAATATCAAAAGTACTGTATATATGTCTTTTATCATCATAGTACTTGAAATATGGATGATCATAAGAAATGTTGAAAAGTATGTAATTGGAAAAGATGCAAAACAAGAAGGTTTTAATCTATTTTCATCTATGTTTATAAGAACTTCACAATTCTGGTTGTTTTTATTTGCTGGAGTTGCAATGTTTATATTTTCAATTTACTATTTAAAAACAAAATATAAGGTTTCCAAAAGATTAAATACAGTAAATATTGTTTTTGGTAGTTTTTTATCAGGCTATGCAATATTCTTTTTGATTGGTAATTTTACGCTTAATTTATTAAGCTTTAATAATAATGTTAATACAGTATCATCGATTTCAACAATTTCCTTGGGCTTTATAGCATTATTATTAGGTGTTGCATGCATACTATTTTCAATATTTAATAGAAAAAGAGTAAATGATACATTATATCTAGTTGGTGGAGTTTTAACTGTAATATTCTTCGCAGCTATGTGCTTGATATTTGGTGTAAGTGTATCTTATGGTGATTTCTTTAGAAATTGGCAAGGTGGACTTCCAAGATATTATGCTAGTACTAACTCATATGCAGATATAAAATCAATTATATGCTTCCTAACAATGGTTATTTATGTTGCTTGTTTATTAATTTGGCGTCCATGGATTTCAATAATTATGCTAGTTGGTATATTTGTTGGATTCTATTATATGGTTGCACTTCATCCAGAATTAAGAGCATTCCCAGATGGAGAAAGAATCAATTACATTACATTCGTTATTACGCTTGTAGTTGTTTCAATGAGTATTTATATTCAGCGTTTAAATGAAGCTGAAAAGGATGAAAAGCTTGAAAGAATCGCAATAGAAGATAGCTTAACTGGTATCTATAACTATCGTTATTTTAATGAGCTTGCAAAGCTAGTATTAACTGATCCTGAAACTGATATAAATAGTAAGGTATTCTTATTTATAAATATTGAGAACTTTAAAACCTATAATGATCAAAAGGGATTTAAAAAGGGTAATGAATTCTTAATTGAATTTGCTAATAATATAGTATCTGCCTTTGATAATGATATAGTAGCAAGACAAGCTGACGACCATTTCGTTGTTTTAGGATGTGTTGGAAGCTTTGAAGGTAAGATAGAAATATTAAAGGATTTACTTGCAAATGAATCAGAAGTATTCTTAGAATTAAAGGTTGGAGGCTATCGTCCTAAATCAAGAGATGAGGATTCATATCACGCATGTGATAAAGCAAGATATGCTTGTGGTAGAATCAAATATAAATATAATCAAAATTATTTAGAATATAGCGAAGAAATGGATGAAAAATTCCATAAGATTCAGTACATAGTTAATCATATTGATGAAGCTGTTGATAATGGATATATAAAAGCATATTATCAACCAGTTGTATGGAGTAATAATGGAGAATTATGTGGCTGTGAGGCTTTAGCGCGCTGGATAGATCCTAAATATGGATTCTTATCTCCTGGTGATTTTATTCCAGTTTTAGAAGAACACCGTCAAATTCATAAGCTTGATAAGGCTATATTTGAAATTGTATGTAAGGATATTAGAAATTCACTTGATAATAATCTACCAATAGTTCCAATATCACTTAACTTTTCAAGATTAGATTTTGAGCTTATGGATGCCGTAGGAGTACTTGAAAACCTAATGGAAAGATATAATGTTCCAAAGGATTATATACATGTTGAAATAACAGAAAGTGCCTTAACAGATAATGTTGGATTATTAAAACAATCACTTGATAAATTTCATGATGATGGATTTGCAATATGGCTTGATGATTTTGGTTCAGGTTATTCATCACTTAATGTATTAAAGGATTACTCATTTGATGTTTTAAAAATTGACATGAAGTTCGTTGTTAATTTTGATATCAATCCTAAGGCAAGTGATATAATTGATTGTATTATTCAGCTTGCGGAAAGAATTGGTATGAAGACATTAACTGAAGGTGTAGAAACAAAAGAACAAGCAGAATTCTTGAAAAGGTCTGGTTGTGGAAGACTTCAGGGTTATTTATTTGGAAAGCCAATTCCACTTTCTGATTTACAAGATCAAGTATCAGAAGGAAAATATACTATATCAGATAAAATAATTTAATTTTATGCACCGATATAATCTATCGGTGCTATTTAATTTTTAAGACATTATTTATTATTAATATAATAATTTTTTCTAGATATTAAAAAATATGTGTGATATAATAAAGCGGAAACGGAGGAAACAATGATGTCTAAAAAAGAATATGATGGAATGCGTTACCCATCAGTAGATGAATTACTAGAGGTTGTTGATTCTAAATATAAGCTTGCAATTATTGCAGCAAAAAGAGCACACATTATTGATGAAGAGGATTGGTGCTCACTTGAAGATCCTTTATGTGTAAAGCCAGTTGGTGAAGCATTAGAGGAAATATTAGAAGGCAAGACAGCAATGACTTTTAAGCCATTAAAATAATTGTGGTTATTAAATTAACCACAATATTTTTTTAACTAAAGGAGGTGTCATGATGAGTTTAATTGATGATAAATTAAAATTATTACCAGATAGCCCAGGTAGCTATCAAATGAGAGATAAAAATGGAAATATTATCTATGTTGGTAAGGCTAAAAATTTAAAGAATCGTGTTAGAAGCTATTTTCATGGCGCCCATAATGCTAAAACTACAAGGCTAGTTAGTGAAATAGCTGACTTTACATATGTAATATGTGAATCAGAGCTTGAGGCTTTAGTTTTAGAGATTAATTTAATTAAAGAATATAACCCTAAATATAATATTATGCTTACAGATGATAAGACATATCCTTATATTGCACTTACAAATGAGGATAATCCAAGGCTTATCGTCACTAGAAATAAAAGAAAAAGAGGAGAAGCTAGATATTTTGGACCATATCCAAATGTTAAGGCTGCCCGTGCTACAGTTGATTTATTAAATAGAATATATCCATTAAGAAAATGCTATAAGATTCCTAATAAGGAATGCTTATATTATCATATGCATCAATGCTTAGGTCCTTGTATAAACAATACTAAATTTGATTATACAGAATATAAGAATAAAATCGTTTCATTCTTAAATGGTAATGCAGAAGATACATTAAAGGAATTAAATAAGAAGATGGAAGAAGCTTCCATCAACATGGAATTTGAAAAAGCAATAGAATATAGAGATTTAATTAATTTCATTAATACTACAATCTCTAAGCAAAAGATAACTATTAATGATATGACAAGTAGAGATTATATAGGTATATATGAATCTGAGGGTGATGTATCAATTAATATCATTATCACAAGATTAGGATCTATTGTTCAAAATCATCAAACTATTATTAATTCATACTCAGCTGAGGGTGATGATACCTTATCATATTTATTCCAATTCTATGATATAAATGAAAAGCCAAATGAGCTAATTGTTTCAGGAATTGATAGTGAAATATTATCTCCACTTGGAATAAATATTGTTGACGTTAAAAAGGGTAAGAAAAAGGAATTAATTGATATGGCACTTTATAATGCCAAATTCAATTTAGAAAATAGAAGAAATCTATATAAGAATCAGGTTCTATCTAAGATAGATGCGATAGATGAATTAGGTGCACTTCTTGGAATATCATCTCCAACAAGAATTGAAGCATTTGATAACTCAAATCTATTTGGAGAATATCCTGTATCAGGTATGGTTACCTATATTAATGGTAGACCATCACCAAAGGATTTTAGAAAGTACCATATTAAAACAGTAGTTGGTGCGAATGACTATGAATCTATGAAGGAAGTAATATATCGTAGATACTACCGTCTATTAATGGAAGATCAGGCTATGCCATCATTAATTGTTATGGATGGTGGAGAAATCCAGGTTCATGCCGCAGAGGATATTATAAAATCACTTAATTTAAATATTCCGGTTATGGGTATTCAAAAGGATGATTATCATACTGCAAGAATAATATTCTTTAAAGAAAAGCTTATTGAGATAGATAAAAATAGTAAGGTTTATCTACTTTTAAGAGATATCTCAGAAAGAGTTCATGATTATGCTATATCATTCTTTAGAAGTGAAAAGGCTAAGGGCTTCTTTAAATCACAGCTTGATGAAATAGAAGGCTTAGGACCAAAAGGAAAAGAGAAATTAATCAAATATTTCACGACTATCGATAATGTAAAGCTTGCCTCAGTTGAGGAATTAAAAAAGGCAGGTATATCAACAAATACATGCCAAAATATTTATGATTATTTTCATAAAAATTAAGAATTATTTTAAGTTTAGGGACCTTTATTTTCTTGAATAATATTTGTAAAAATATTATAATAGGTTGAAGGGTTAAAAGAGGTTTTGAAATTGGATACAACATTAATAATATTAATAACTACTATTCCTGCATCCATATTGGTAATATTTATAGCATTATTTATGGTGTTTAAATCAAAAAATGGTAATAAGACACCAAGAATCAATGTTAATGATGAATTTATTACTAATTTAATTAATTTATACGGTGGAATAGATAATATAAATCATGTAGAAACAGAAAATTCTAGATTAAGAATAACTGTTAATGATTTAGATTTAGTAAAGCTAGATGAATTAAAGCCACTTGCGAATGGTGGAATATTCGTTACAGGAAATGTAGTAAAAACTTTATATAGAATAGATTCTGAAGAGATTAAGAATTTGATAGAAAAAAGGAGATAGTTTATGGTTAAAAGAAGTTTTAAAATCATTAATGAGTCTGGAATTCATGCGCGTCCAGCAACAACATTAGTAAACACTGCAATCGAGTTTAAAAGTAATATAACATTAACTGCTTTAAAACGAGAGGTAGACTTCAAATCAATTATGGGTGTTATGTCACTTGGAATTTATAGTGGTGTAATTATTGAAATTAAGGCAGAAGGCGAAGACGAGATGGATGCTATCAATACTCTATCAGATAAAATTGTCTCTCTAGGCTTAGGAAAAGAAATATAATATTTGATAAGCAAAACGACTTGAGTTTTGCTTATTGTTTTTGTAAGGAGAAATTGTTTATGGATTTAGAAGTATTAATTAAGAATTATAAGGATTTAGGAATTGATGTTTTAAGAGATTTAATATCTTATAAAACAGTTTTAGATAAATATGAAGAGAATGGAGAATATCCATTCGGAATAGAGAATAAAAAGGCCTTAGACTATATTTTAGCTAAGGGTGAGGAATTTGGATTTGTATCTAAGAATGTTGATAATTATGCAGGTCACATTGAATTTGGAAGTGGCGATGAAATATTAGGTGTTTTAGCACACATTGATGTTGTTCCTGTAGAAGAATCAGAGTGGGTATCAGATCCATTTAAGCTAGATATTCGCGAAAATAAATTATTTGGTCGTGGTACAACTGATGATAAGGGACCACTTGTAGCATCTTTAATTGCGATGAAGGCACTAAAGGATGAAGGATTTGTTCCAAATAAGAGAATAAGATTAATTATGGGCTGTGATGAGGAATCAGGCTCTAGATGTCTTGAGCGTTATTTAGATAAGGAAGCTCATCCAAATTTAGCATTCTCACCAGATGCGGACTTCCCACTTATTTATGGCGAAAAGGCAATTATATCTTTTGATATTATGGCAAATATTAAAAATGACATTATTACATACATGAATGCAGGTGAAAGATATAATATTGTTCCATCTAAGGCTTCATTTAAATTAAGTGTAGACTTAAGACGTGAATTTACTGAATACCTAAAGAAGAATAATTATAAGGGTGAGGTTGATGGTGATACATATATTACTTATGGTGTATCATCACATGCAATGGCACCACAAAAGGGTGTAAATGCATTATTTATCGCATTTGACTTTATTAAGGATTATGATTCAAAGCTAGCACAATTTATGGATAAGTATTTCACATTTGATTGCTTCGGTAAGAAGGCAGGCTATAATGATACTGATCCTGAGATGCATGATTTAACATCTAATTTAGCTATCGCAAAAACTATTGGAGATACAATTAAGCTTGGATTTAATGTGAGAGCTCCAAAGGATAGTGCATTTGATTTTATTCCTGAAAAGCTAAATCCAATTACTAAAGAATATGGCTATGAATTTAAGTTCCTAGGTGGATCTAAGCGTCATTATGTATCACCTAAATCTGAATTAGTTCAAAAGTTACTTAAGTCATATAGATTTGTAACAAATAACAATGTTGAGCCAATCACTATTGGTGGTGGAACTTACGCAAGAGAACTTGGAAACGCAGTTGCTTTTGGTCCACAAGCACCAGGTGCCGTTGATGTTTGTCATATTTCAAATGAGTATATGAGCTTAGATGATTTTTATACAGCTATAAAGGTTTATTACACTGCTATAAAGGAGCTTGCTAAGTAATGAGATTACGTAAGGTTAAAAACGCTAAAGAAAGATTAATGGTAAATGATAATAAGTACTTTATAGAGGATGCGACTAAATATAAGGGAAAGTGGCATGAGCTATTCAATAATGATAATCCAATTCATATTGAAATAGGCTGTGGTAAGGGTAGATTCATTGAAACATTATCAGAATTAAATAAGGGTATTAATTATATCGCAATAGAGAAATTTGATTCTGTGTTATTAAGAGCCTTAGAAAAGGTTATTGATAAGGATATACCTAATCTAAAGCTTGCGTGCTTAGACGCAAGTATACTTGATACTTATTTTTCTTTTGGAGAAGTAGATAGAATCTATTTAAACTTCTCAGACCCATGGCCAAAAAGCCATCATGCAAAAAGAAGATTAACTCATGAGAATTTCTTGAAGGTTTATGATAAGGTTTTATCTAAAGATGGTGAAATATTCTTTAAGACTGATAATAGACATCTATTTGAATTCTCACTTGAATCATTTAATTCATATGGCTTTAAGATGAGCCATATATCACTTGATTTACATAATGATTTGGAAAAATATCCAGATAATATTGAAACTGAATTTGAGGAAAAGTGGAGTAAGCTTGGCCCAATATATAGAGTAGAGGTAAAGAGAAAGTGAAATTTATACTTATAGGCGGAAAATCAAAGGATTCAAATGTTAATAAAATTGAGAAGTATGCCATAAGTTTAACTAATAAGGAAAAACCAAAGGTACTTGTTATTCCTTATGCATCAAAGAATATTAAATCATCAATGGATAAGTTCTATAAGCTAGTTTCAGGCTTAAATATGGATATAGATTATATGGACTTTGATAATGTATCCTTATTTGAAGAAAAGCTTAAAGATTCTGATATTATCTATGTCTTAGGTGGAGTCTCTGATGATTTAGTATCATACTTTATAGATAACAAATTAGATATAATTTTAAAGAAGTATTTAGATAGTGAAAAAATATATGTTGGATCATCTGCAGGTGCGATGTTAGTTACTCAAATATCTATGGGTGATAAATATATGTTTTCAGATAATTTCCATAACTATAATTATAAGATGGTTGATTGTCTTAATATATTAAATATATCAATATGTCCACACTATCAAAATGAGGATTTGATTATTTATAATGATGAAATATTAAAGTATAATATAGATAGCTTTGGAATAGAAGAGGATACTGCTTTAGTAATTGATAATAACAGGTTTTATTGTATAAAGGACAATAAGAAAAGCAGTATATATTATTTTGATTCAAAAAATAATTATAAGATGATTCCACTATATGAAGGAGAAATATATGAAAAAGTTGGCGGTTTTAGGTCCTAAGGGTACATATTCAGATATCGCAGCGAGAAAATATCTTAATGGAAATGACGAATATGAAATAGAATATTATCAATCTATTATTAAAGCTATTAATAGTGTAGATGATAATACTTTAGCTATAGTACCATTTGAAAATACATTAGATGGATTTGTCTTTGAAGCACTAGATAGTATTATTGCTAAAAAGCTTAATATTATTAGTCAAATAAAGCTTGATATTGATTTTGCCTTCTGTGCAAATACAGATGATATTAATAAGGTTGAGACTGTATTTTCACAATTTAAGGCATATGGACAATGCTTAGACTTTATTAATTCACATTCATTTGATGTTATTAAAACTGAAAGTAATATAGTATCCTTAAATATGCTTAAGGATAGTGGAGAAAATTTTGGTGCGATTGTACCAATTCACGCAATAAAGGATGACGAGTTTCCACTTGAGATACTTCATATAGCTGATTCTAAAGAAAATGAAACTAGATTCTTTTTAGTATCTAAGGATAAAAAAGAGATAGCTAAAAAGAATAATTTAGAGGCATCAGTATTAATCTCATCTATCATAGATAGACCAGGTATACTATTTGATATTTTAAAGGTATTCCACGATTATAATATTAACTTAAAATCAATATTATCTCGTCCTTTAAAAACTAAGATGGGTGCTTATAATTTCTATTTAGAATTATCCTTAAAGGATATTGAGCTTGAATCTTTATATGAGCTTGTAAATAATAACAATAATAACGAATATAACATTACATTACTTGGAATATATGAGGCGATAGAGTGAACGTAGTAGATATCATAGAGAAAAAAAGAGATGGTGGAGAATTAACACAATCTGAAATTGAATATATGATATATGAATATATAAATGGCATTATTCCTGATTATCAAATGTCAGCCTTTTTAATGGCTGTATATTTTAAGGGTATGACTGATGAAGAGGTATATAACCTTACTAAGACTATGATTTCATCAGGAGATATGGTTGATCTATCTTTAATTAATGGCTTTAAGGTTGATAAGCATTCAACTGGTGGAGTTGGAGATAAGGTTACATTAATTATTGGTCCAATTCTAGCATCACTTGGATATAAATTTCCAAAGCTAAGTGGAAGAGGCTTAGGTCATACTGGTGGTACTATTGATAAGATAGAATCATTTAAGGGATTTGATACATCACTTACTATAAATGATTTTATTAAAAAGGTTAATGAAATAGGTATATCAATTAGTGGTCAAACTAAGAATTTAGTTTTAGCAGATAAATTATTATACGCATTAAGAGATGTTACAGGTACAGTTCCATCTATACCATTAATCGCATCATCAATTATGAGTAAAAAGCTAGCCTTAGGTGCTGACTTAATTATGCTTGATGTTAAGGTTGGCTCAGGCGCATTTATGAAAAATATAGATGACGCAAGAAAACTTTCTATAACAATGGTTAATATTGGTAAGAGATTTGGTAAGAATGTTATTGCGATGATAACTTCTATGAATTCACCACTTGGATGTAAAATTGGAAATAGCTTAGAGGCTATGGAGGCAATAGAATTTTTAAAAGGAAATTCCTCAGCCGATTTAAAGGAAATATGCTATGAGGCAGTAGCTCATGCATTAATGATTCATGAGAATATTTCAAAAGAAGAATCAGTAAGAAGAATTGATGAGGTAATTAAGAGTGGTAAGGCACTTAATAAATTCTATGAATTAATTAAGAGTCAACATGGTGATATTAATTCACTTACTCTTGCTAAAAAGCATGTACTAAAATCAAAAGAGGAAGGCTATATTAAGAATATAGATGCTAAAACTATGGGTATAATATCAATGAGACTTGGGGCAGGTAGAAACAAGCTTGGTGATACTATTGATCATAGTGTAGGTATTAATCTATTAAAAAAGCCAGGAGATTATGTTAAGGCTGGCGAGGATTTAGTTGAGGTATATTACAATTTAGAATTAAGAGATGATATTACTAATTCTATTTATAGTGCCTATACCTTTGCGAATACAAAATATTGTGATAAACTTATATTAGACATTATAAAATAACTCTTGAATTGTAAATTCAGTTTTTGTATAATTGTATCGATTGATGACTTTGGAGGTCCATTATGGTTTTTATTATAGATATATTTGTACTTTTAGTAGCAATTTTATTAATTGTAATAGTTATGTTACAAGGCTCAAAAGATGATATAAATGATGCATTCAACGGTAGTAAGTCTGAACTATTTAAGAATCAAAAGGTTCGTGGCGTAGAATTATTTATGCAAAGAACTACTGCAATTCTAGCATGCTTGTTTGTAGCATTAGTAATAGTAGCTGTTGTACTTCATACTACTTTATAATAGATAATTAATGAGATTCCTACGAGAGTCTCATTTATTTTTTTAAGGGGTGATACTATGGATAAGCTTGAAGAAGTATATAATTTAATAAAATTATCTAAGGTATCATACCTTGAGATAAGAGATTCATTTAATTTAACTAATAGTGAGCTTGATGAAATATTAGATAAATTATTAAAGGATAATTTAATTAAAATAAATAAAAATGGCTATTATAAGATTAATAAGAATAATAGCCCTAAAAATAATATTAATTTAGATGATGAATTTGTCCTTTCTAATTTAAAGGAATCATCTAAGACAATAAAGGAATTAAAGAATATCTGTGGAGTTTCATTTGATTTAATGCAAAATAAATTAAATGAGCTTGAAAGAAATGGTTTAGTTTTAATTAGAAAGGAAAGAGTATTTTATAAAACTACTGCGCGCTTCATTAGAACTAAGTCAAACAATTCATATTGTGCTATAGATGGAGTAAAGGATTTATATAGACTTGATAATCATGAAACATCTGATTTATTTGATGGAGATACTATTAATATAGTAGTCTTACCAAAAACATCAGAATTTATGAATGCCAAGGTTTTAAGTGTTGCTGAACGTTATAATAAATTTATTATTGGTGAAGTATTATCTAAGGTTAAAAATGGAGTAAAGAAATATAAGATTAAGTCAAGAATCTTAAGATTTCCTGTAATTTTACCAATAGATGAAGAAAAGCTTAATGATATTTTAGATGGGGAAATAGTAAAGGCATCTATTAAATACTCTCCAAGAGGAGTAGAAATAGATAGTATAGTTGAGGTATTAGGTCATAAGGATGATCCTAATATTGAGATTACTGAAATAGTATCTGAATATGGCTTTGACACTGAATTTAGTGATGAGGTTAAAGAAGAATTAAAATATATTAATAATAGAGTACTTGAATCAGAACTTGATGGTAGAGAGGATTTTAGAGATAAGATCATTTTTACAATTGATGGTGATACATCAAAGGATTTTGATGATGCAGTATCTATTGATATATTAGATAATGGTAATTATTTACTTGGTGTATATATCGCAGATGTATCACACTATGTTAAGGAAAATAGCGCACTAAATAGTGAGGCATTAAAGCGTGGTACATCACTATATTTAGCCGATAAGGTAATACCAATGTTACCACATCAATTATCTAATGGTATTTGCTCACTTAATGAGGGTGAAGATAGATTAGTACTTGCCGCTTTAATAGAATATGATACTAAGGGTAAGTTTATTAATTACGATATTAAAGAAGGCGTAATTAGATCAAGTCATAGAATGACCTATAATATCGTTAATAAGATATTAGATGGCGATAAGGATTTAAAGAATCAATATAATGATATTTATGAATCTCTATTAAATATGCACAAGTTATCTAAGCTATTACGTGATATTAGATCAAGACGTGGTGGATTAGAATTTGATACATCTGAATATGAATTCGTTCTTGATGATAGTGGCGCACCTATTGAGATTATTAAAAGAGAGCGTAAGGAATCTGAAAGGTTAATTGAGGACTTTATGCTTGCCGCAAACGAGGTTGTTGCCTACCATATGAATATAAGTCACCTACCTATAGTTTATAGAGTTCATGAGGAGCCAGATCAAGAAAAGCTTCATGAAACATTTAGTAAGCTAAAGGAATTTAAGATGAATATCAGGAATATTAAAACTGACATTAAGCCATATGATATTAAGCGTGTATTAGAGGAGGCTAAGGAAAGTATCAATAAGGATATTATTTCAAACCTACTTTTACGTTCTATGATGAAGGCAAAATACTATGAGGAGAATTTGGGTCACTATGGACTTCAATTAAAATATTATTGTCATTTCACATCTCCAATTAGAAGATATCCTGATTTAATTACTCATAGAATGATTAAAAAGCTATTACTTCATCCAACTAATAATTTTGAATCTGATTTAAAATATTATTCTAAGGAAATAAAGGAAATAGCTTTAAGAAATTCTAATTCAGAGAAAAGGTCAATTGATTTAGAGCGTGATGTTGATGATATGCTATATGCTTGGTATATGGAAAAAAGAGTTGGAAATATCTATGATGGTACTATTACATCAATTGCCCCACATGGAATATATATTGAAATTGAAAATGGAATAGAAGGACTATTCTCATTTAGAGATTCCAATGAATATTTTACCTATAATGAGGAAAAGATGATTGCTATAAGTAGTAAAAAAATATATCATATAGGTGACAAAATTAAAGTAAAATGTAAATGTGCATCAAGAATAACACGCACTATTGATTTTGAGATAGAGGAATAAAATATGGATATATGTACTAATAGAAAGGCTACATTTGAATATTTCATTCTAGATAAATTTGAGGCTGGTATTAAGCTTAAGGGTACTGAAATCAAATCTATTAGAGCTGGTAAATGTAATATTAATGATGCGTATGTTATTATGAAGAATAATAGACCATATATCCTTAATATGTTTATCGCTAAATATGATCATGGTAATATTTTTAACCATGATGAATTAAGAACAAGAGAATTACTTCTTAATAAGCACGAATGTGATAAATTAACTAGTAGAATAAAAAAAGAAGGCTTAACTATAGTTGCCTTAAAGGCATATTTTAAGGGCTCTTTAGTTAAAATTGAAATAGCACTAGCTAAGGGTAAGAAGCTTGTTGATAAAAGAGAAGTAATCAAAAAGCGAGATACTGAAAGAAAAATTCAAAAGGAAATGAAGGATTCTTACAAATAGTAGTTGTAATTCTTAAAAAAATGATTATAATAACAATACTAGCTTGATGCTAGTAAATGGGCTTGTTATGGATTCGCTGTGATCTATGAAGGTATGTAAGCATGTGGTGGGATTATCGGCCACCTAAAAAACGTCGGGGTTTTTAATAAACGCTGAAGACAATGATTATGCATTCTTAGCAGCTAGAAGCAATTCAGTTGCTCATTATGCTTTTGCCTAATCTAATAGTATTAGGCGTCCTTTAATCTATTTCCTACGATAGATTATATGGGCTCAACTCAAGTAGGATATATATTTAGGCTGCTATTCTAAGCTTAAATATGAATTTAATAGAATGTAGTTAAGTTTTGGTTTGTCTGTTCGCTAAAGGCTTAATGAAAATTTTGAATAGAATAAACATGTAGAAAGCATATTGGATTGGGTTATATACGGGAGTTCGAGTCTCCCCAGGTCCACCATATAGTCAAAAACCGAACCCATAAAACTAAAGGTTTGGATTAAAATATAATAATTAAAAAAGGCTTTGTTAGATTTTCTAACCTTAGAGTGAGGGGGTTCTCACCGTATGATAAGCCAATAGGAGATACCATATCATATGTATCTCCTTTTTTGTTTGCTGCAATTTTATCTTGGGGGTGGTTTTGTGACAGTAAAGTGGTACCGCTAGAACCCTAATATAAAAAAAGTGGAGTACACCTCCACTTAAATATTCACATTATTAAATTTGTTCCTTAATTTTAATTCTACATCTTCACTTGAAATAGTAGTACCATTATTATGTTCTTCAATTGCTTTATCACACATTAAAGCAATTTCATCATCAGTATAATCTTCATATGCTTTAGACATATTTGAAATAACAGGTGTAAATGGAATGCCATTTCTCATTTTAATTTGATTGAAGTACATAGTAATTGCAGTTTCCATAGAAACACCTAGATTTTTTAATATTTTATCAACATCATTTTTTAAATCTGAATCTATGCGTAATGAAATAGTTGCATCTTTTTGCATTTATAATCACCTTTATTTATATTATAATTTAGTATTTTATAATTTCAATATGATGCTTTACTATACTTGATGAAGAAAAATAACTGTCACATCTGTCACGCCAGTCACGTGTCACATAGCGTATATGTTTAAAAATATAGGTTTTGAGGGTGCACCTAAATCTATAGAGGGTGCATTGTATTAACAATACTTACCATACACATTGAAGAACAATAGGTTTAATACGATTTAGCATTAAGCCTTTTTTCTTTGTATAGTTATAAAATATCTCTAACAATAGCCTTTTTTATTAGAAAATGCTATAATTAGATAAAGAAGTAGTTCGTTAATTTATGTTTGTGAAATCACATTTACTTTTTTAAATGTGAGAAAGGGTAGAAGCTATGAAAAGAATTTGGATTATTATTGTTAATGTGGTAATAATGATTTTAATGCTTATATTTGTAGCCTTGTATACGTATTTTGATAATAGTAATACAATCAAAAGACAAATTGAGCATTTTGAAAATACTACAATCACAATGGAGCATGTCACTGAGAACTATTTAGAGGGTGAACAGCGTATTTGTGATGTATGGGCTAACCACATTAATAACAACAACATGACAATTGAAGAGGCTATATCTTTTATTAGAGATTCCCATGTGCTTAAAAATACATCAGCTCATATTGTTTATTTAGATGATTTAACTGGTCTATCTACAAGGTCTAGCATAAATGAAGAAATGAATTATTCTGTTTCATATTCACGAATGGAACTTTTAAATGATTTAAGTTGGATTTATCCTATAGGAGAATCTATTAATGTATCTCGTGCTTATACTAATCCTTTAAATGGTGAGCAATCTATAGCATTTTGTAATTTTATTAATTTAAATGATGGAATAAATGATAGAGATGCTATATTGTTAAGAATTTTACCTGTTTCAGAATTAAAAGAAAAATGGGTATTTCCTCAAGAGGAATTCGAGAATGCTGAGCTTTCTATAATTGATTCAAATGGTGATTATATTATTAAAGGTCATTCATTTAAAAATTCTAGCTTTTTTGAATTTTATAGATCATATAACAGTATTGATCCTGTAAAAGCTGATGAATTTTTTGATAAGATTAGTTCTTCAACAGGCTCATTTACAATGCTTAATTCAAAAAATGAGGAATGCATTTTAGCTTATACACCATTTGATGTTACCGGTGGTTGGACATTATTAAGTTTTATGCCTATGGAGTATTTAAGTGTAAATAATGAGAATTGGATTTTAATTGGTACTATTTCCTTTGGTCTTTTAGTTTTATTCTTATTTGATTTAACATTTATGATTTATTTTAATAAAAAGCTAGAGGCTACAGCTAAAGAGGCATCATTAGCTAATAAGGCAAAAACTGATTTTCTATCTACAATGTCACATGATATAAGAACTCCTATGAACGCTATTATAGGATTTACAACATTAGCTAAAAAGAATATAGATGATAAAAATAAGGTTGATGATAATCTTAGAAAGATTACATTAGCTAGTAATCATTTATTAACATTAATTAATGATATATTAGATATTTCTAAGGTTGAAAGTGGAAAGCTAAGTCTATCTCCTCAAAAATTTTCAATTGTTGAGGTTGTTGAAAATTTAATGAATATATCTATGTCAATGGTAAAGGAAAAGAATTTAGAATTTAGCTTTAATGTATCTAATATTGAAAATGAAATATTATATGCTGATAAGCTTAGATTAAATCAAATATTTATAAATATTTTATCTAACGCTATTAAATATACTGAACCTAATGGTAAGGTTATGGTTTTAATGAAAGAGGAATTAAGTGAAAAAGAAGAATGTGTTAGATTAATTTATAGGGTTTCTGATACAGGAATAGGTATGAGTCCTGAATTTATGCTTACAATGTATGATGCATTCTCACGTCAAACTGATAGCCGTGTAAATAGCATCCAAGGAACTGGATTAGGTCTTGCTATTACAAAAAAGATGGTTGATTTGATGGGCGGAAAAATAGAATGTGAAAGTGAGCAAGAGAAGGGAACTACATTTACTGTTACATTAGATATTCCTATTTCTGTGAAAAATAATGATATTCATATTGATGATACAAATATATTAATAATTGATAATGATAATTTATTAGTTGATGAGGTTAATACATTAAAATCATTAGGATTAAATGTTGATAGCACAAATTCATATTTAGATTATATTAATATGATAAATGGAAAAATAGGATTAGGTAATGAATATAATGTGCTTATTATAGATTCTAAGGCTAATGGTATTAAATTAGATGAATGTATTAATAAAATACGTCAAATTACTAATACACCTATTTTATTAATTTCAAATTATGATACTGATATTGAAATTGATATTAATAAAATAAAAAATGTTTCATTTTTAAAGAAGCCATTATTTAAATCAACTTTATATGAAAAAATAAATGAAATATTAGGTGTTAATAAATCTAATGATTCAATAAATGATTATTCTGATTTGAATGGATTAAATATTTTAGTCGCTGAGGATCATAATATTAATTATGAAATAATTTCAACATTGCTTTCAATGTATGGAATAACAACAGAGCGTGCTTTAAACGGAAGTATTTGTGTTGAAAAAATAAAAGAGGCAAAGCCTAATACCTATATATTAGTATTTATGGATATTCAAATGCCTATCATGAATGGTTTAGATGCAACTAAGGCTATTAGAAAATTAGATGACGAATCTAAGAAAAATATACCTATTATAGCTATGACATCTGATGCATTTTCAGAAAATATTACAGAATGCTTAAATGCAGGTATGAATGGACATATTGCTAAGCCTATTGATATTAATATTGTTTTAAAGGAAATTAGAAGAATAAAGGAGGAATCAAATTATGAAAAGGATATTTAGTTTAATTTTAAGTGCCCTTATAATTCTATTTTTAGCTTCGTCTTGTGCTAATGATTCTTCTAATGATGAGGTATTTACTCCAACATTAGATAAGGAATATACATGTAATATTAAAATAGTTGGAGACTATAGTAATTTTGAAGCCTTAGAGGCTGAATTTGATAAATTTAATGAATATTATCCAAATGTAGAATTAAGCTATATAAAGCTTGATGATTATAAAAATAATCTTTCTACAACGCTTAATGGAAATGAAAAGCCTAATATTTTCTTTTCGTATACATGGATGATTGGTGATGAAAAATATAAATCTGTAGTTTCTCACATGGAGAATTTTTCAAATTCAACCCTAAAATCAAATTTAGATTGTATCAGACCTGGGCTTATAAATCATGATGAAAATGGTAATGTATTGATGGTTCCGGTTTTTTCTAGAACATATGGAATGCTAGTAAATAATGATTTATTTAATAAGGAAAAAATTGATGTACCAAGTACATGGGATGAATTAATTGACGCATGCAATAAATTAAAGGAAAATGGACATAAAAGTCCAATGATGGGATATAGCTTAACATCATCAAGCTCCTTAATGAATACTATTGCATACCCGCTTTTTGTTTCAGTGCTTGCCAATAATGAAGAAGCATTAAATCTTGCGAATAGCCTAGATTCTAGGGCAGGGGGTTATATGAGGGGTGCTTTAGAGAAGGTAGATAGCTTAATTAGAAATGGCTTTATAGATTTAGATTCATGTGATGAAATAGAGGATAATTATGAAAAGGTATTATTAAGATTTTTTGAAGGTGATGTACCTATGATGATTTGTACAGGTGATACAGTATCAGGCACTAAAAAGCGTGAGGAAAAATCAGAAGCATTTACAAAGTCTCCTTTTAATTATTCCTTTAGCCCAATTCCATTAACTAATGAAGGTGGATATTTTATTGATAGTCCATCAATTGAATTTTCTGTTAATAAGAATTGTGATAATTTAGATATGACTAATGAATTTATGAAATTCCTAATTTCAAATAATGAATTAAATGAAATGGCAAAGATTAAAAGATTAACTACTCCAACTAAAAAAATGTCATTTGATTCTTTGTATGCACCATTTGCTAAAATATCTAGTGATAGAATATTTTATCCTGAAGCTTTAGGAATTAAGGATCAATTAACTGTTCAAACAAGAATCGCATCCTTTAAGGTAGGAAGAGGAGAGCTTACTGTTAGTGAGGCAGTAAGTATGTATGGAAGCTTTGCTTAAAACTATAATTGAAAGGATAAGATTATGAGAAATAATAATATTATCAATACATTAAAAAGATATATTTTGATAGTTGATGATGAATTCATCAACCAAGAAATATTAAAGGAAATATTAATTAAAGAATATGAAGTAATTACGGCATCTAATGGAAAAGAGGCATTAGATGTTTTAAATACATCAGTTAAGCCTATTTCATTGATTTTGCTTGATTTAAATATGCCTATTATGGATGGCTTTACTTTAATTAAGGAATTAAAAAAGAATAATGAATATCAAAATATCCCAATTATAGTAATTACAGGAGATAAGGATAGTGAAATAGATGCTTTAAATTTGGGGGCTGTTGATTTTATTCCAAAGCCATTTGATTTAACTGAGGTAATTATGGCTAGAGTTAATCGTTCTATTGAATTATCAGAAAAAAGAATTATTGTAAGTGCATCAGAAAAAGATGAATTAACTGGTGTTTATAATAAGCATATTTTTGAAAGATATGCAGAACGAATTGATAAATATAAGCCTAATGAAAAAATGGATATGATAGTATTAAATATTTCGCATTTTCATTTATATAATGAGCTATATGGTAAGGATGAGGGAGATAAGGTATTAATTAATATTGCTAATATTTTAAGAGATATAGCAAGAATTAATAATGGTATTGTATCAAGGCTTCAAACGGATTATTTTGCATTATATATTAATCATTTAGCTAATTATGATGATTTAATTAAATTAATAAATGATAAATTAAGGAATGATTATAATTTATCTAATATTATTATTAGATTAGGTATTTATCCTATTTTGAATTTAGATGAGAATATAGATTCTCGTATTAATAGAGCTAAAAGCTCTTGTGATGAAATAAGTAATTCTAATACTAAATTTTATAATGTTTATAGTGAAGAGGAACAAAAGAATCAGCTATTTAAGGAAAGATTAATTCATGATTTTAAAAGAGCAATTGATAATAAGGAATTCCAGGTATATTTCCAGCCTAAGATTTCTATTTTAGGAGATGAATATAAATTATCATCTGCAGAAGCATTAGTTAGATGGATTCATCCTGAATTAGGCTTTATCTCTCCTGGTATGTTTATTCCTTTATTTGAGGAAAATGGTTATATAAAAATATTAGATCAATATGTTTGGAATGAAACTGCTAAAAAAATAAGAGAATGGTATTTAAAATATAATATTTTATTACCTGTTTCTGTAAATGTATCTAGAGTAGATATGTTTGATACTAAAATAGTTGATACTATAAAAAATATTGTTAATGATAATAATATTAAGCCTAGTGATTTGTATTTAGAAATAACAGAATCTGCATATAATAATGAAACAGATCAAATAATAGGTATTATTAATGAATTAAGAGATTTGGGATTTAAAATTGAAATTGATGATTTTGGCTCTGG